>OKSF01000056.1_pt1 | contig 89670 bp, 82 predicted proteins | sample 1606061 | NCBI WGS metagenome assembly OKSF01 (sample SAMEA3541567, study PRJEB24748) | human gut metagenome | biome: human gut; feature: human-associated habitat; material: faeces | place: China | collected 2012
TTTAAATAAATTTATTAAATTTTATTTATCACCCTTATATTACCTTTTTTTTTTTTTTTCAACACCAAGCACATAAAAATATTTATTTTTAAAAGTTATATTTACGGGCTGTCGGATATAGCAGAAATTACTAGCTAAACCGATAAAAGTAAATAAAGCATTTCATATTAACATGGCGTTTAAATAAATTGTTAGTTTCTTCTTAAGAAAATATTTACAAAAACGCTTACTTTAACGCTGCAAGAAACCCTAAATTTAATAAAACAAATCCTTTGATTATGATTAAAGTTTAATTAGAAATATAATTGACTTTTAATTCTATCTTAGATAAACTGACAACAATCATTAATCAAAAAATAAATTACAAGGAGGCGTTAATGATGGAAAATCAAGTTAGCAGTTCTAAAGCTAATGCAACTTATCAAAATTCATCAAAAGTCAAGGAAGCGGCTTATCGAATTTTTGCGGCGGTGGCTAACGCTATTTTAGTCGTCCTGGGAGGCGGACTATTAACCCAAACAATTGGTAACTTGACGGGCATTCATGTTCTAACATTAATTGGCGGGGAAGCCCAAGCATTATTAGCGCCTGCAATTGGGGTGGCGGTTGCTTCACAGATGAACACTAATACCCTTGTAACTTTTGCATCAATGGTTGCGGCAACGGTAGGATCTAATGGGGTTCACTTTACTAATGTTGCTGTTAAGGGATTGACGGCAACTGGTCAAGCAACTGTTTCCACAGTAGGAGCACCTGTATTTACCACTGGACAGCCGCTCTCTGCAGTTCTTGCTGCGGTGGTGGCAGTTTTAGTTGGTAAATATTTAACTGGGAAAACACCGTTAGATATGGTTCTGGTACCATTTGGCGCGCTAGCTGTTGGAATTGGTTTTGGACTAGTGGTTGCTGTGGTTGTTACACCAGCATTACTTGCGGTTTCTGCGTACATTGCGCATAGTATGCAAGTTTCACCAGTTCTAGGATCAATGGTAATTTCCGTTGTGTGGGCCCTATTTCTGATGACACCAGCATCCTCTGCAGCCTTAGCCGTTGCACTGATGCTTGATCCGGTCTCCTCAGCCGCCGCTTTGATCGGTACGACTGCTCAATTTGTTGGTTTCACCGCAATGTCATTCCGCCAAAATGATCTTGGCGCAAACATCGCCCAGGGACTAGTTACGCCTAAAGTCCAATTCCCTAACCTTCTCATTAATCCTTATCTCTTGGTTCCAACGGTTGTCTCTGCAGCTGTTTGTGCGCCAATTGCAACGGTTCTGTTTAATTTCCGTTCGACATCTACTTTAGGGGGATTGGGACTAAACTCCTTGATTGCACCAATCGCTTATCTTTCACGTGGCTGGGCTCAGTTCAGCACATACATGGTCTTTGGGGTTGTTGTACCTGCTATCTTATCCGTAACTCTCTATCTTGTCTTAAAACGAGCAGGTTTCATCGGTGAAAAGCAATTACATCTTGAGCTAGTTTAATAATACTGATCAAATAAAAACTGTTTGCTTATTGAAAATTACTCAGTAAGCAAACAGTTTTTTCAATTGATAAAACATGCTGAGAAGCGCTATTGTCGTGGTTAGTGAATGTGATACAATAGACTGTGAATGTAAATTGTGAATGATAATTATTCATAATTAATGGCGGGGAACGAAGCCATAGATTAAGGCTACTCATAAGCATCATTAATCTGTAAAAGAGTTCAGTTTTTATATGAAGGAGTTTTATACTATGATTCAAACAATTGATTTGAAAAAAGGTATGGTTTTTGAACGTGACGGTAAGTTATTAAAGGTTCTTCAAATCAACCACCACAAGCCTGGTAAGGGTAACACTTTAATGCAAATGGACATCCAAGACCTTCGCTCAGGTTCAATTGTCCACACTACAATGCGTCCATCTGAAAAGGTTGAACAAGTTAACGTTGACAAGCGTTCTGCTCAATACCTTTACGATGAAGGTGATTCAGCCGTATTTATGGACCTTGAAAGTTACGAACAATACAGCTTAAGTCATGACTTGCTTGGTGACGACAAGAACTACCTTGTTGAAAACATGAAGGTTATTTTAAACTTTGTTAACGGCGACATTATCGGTGTTGAATTACCAACTACTGTTGAATTAACTGTTGCTGAAACTGAACCGATGATTAAGGGTGCTACTATTGATGGTGGTGGTAAGCCTGCAACCATGGAAACTGGTTTGGTTGTTAACGTTCCTGCATTTATCAAGAACGGTGACAAGTTGATCATCAACACCACTGATGGTAGTTACAAGTCACGGGCTTAATTAATAAGTAGAAATGCTCTTTGTACACGTTACAGAGAGCATTTTTTATGGGGAGAATCGGTATGGATAAGAAAATAGGTTTTTTAATGGTTACCGGGCTTAGTCTATTATTGGCTGGTTGTGGCAATCAAAATAATAGTAAGAGTGTTTCTTCATCTTCATCAAGCAGTAGTCTGTTGGTTGCTAAGAGTAATGTTAAAATTAATAGTGATAACTTAAGTCCGCAGGAAGCAGTTAGCTTGATTAGCACTTATTGCGGATTACGCTATGGCGGAAATTGGGCAGCTATGGTTAAACAAGCTCAAAAAGATGGACTACAAGTGAATCTTTATCCGAGTTCCAAATATCAATTGAGTGATGGCGGTCAGGGAGTAGCTTATGATGTAACAGCTGGCGGCGCGTCACAGGGATTGATGTACACTGTTAACAATGATAATGTAAATATCTACCAAAACGTTAAGCAGAATAAGAAGAGTACGAAGCTCGCGACTATTTCAAAGGCGGAAATGGCTGAGTATGTTAACAAAAATGGGCAGGGGAAGCTCGTTAATGATTTAGCCGCCCACGCCCAGGTTGTTGACAAGCGGAGCGGGAATAATAATGCTTCATCAAGCATAAGTAGTACAGAAAATGATCACAAGTATGGCCGCGCAGGAATCATTGATGTGCCAAGTGAGATGCAGGGTACATGGTACTCGGCTGATAATGATTCTGATTCGACGATTGTTTTTGGTGCCCATTCGCTTACATTTGCAGAAGGCGACGATCATGAAACAACCCAGCTTTATAAACAAGATCCACAATTTGGCGAAGATGAGGATAATTACACAAGCGAAGATGTCCAAAACGCCACAAAGAACTGGGGAAAGGTAAGTTTTTATAATGTTAATGGTTCACGGTGGCTAAATCTCCGTGGCTGGACACAATCGGCAGGGGATGGCTCATCTTATACTGTAAAAATTGAAACAATTGATGGTAAGCAGGTTAAGGTTTTAGTCCAAGCAGGCGGTGCTGAAAATTGGACGCAAGCGGTATATTACCAATCCAAGGATATGGCGCAACAAAACGCAGATAAGAAATTTGATGACCTTCATTATGAAGACGATGATTAAATAACAAAGCTTGGTAAAACACAAATAAGGGCTTCACTGCTCGGTAAAACCGAACACTGAAGCCCTTTTCTGCATCTTACTTAATTGTTTGCTCCTGTTCTAGTTGTCTTTTAGAACGTAAGTCAACATAATTGTTTTTTAAGAGATCATTAGTGTGAATAATTTTGATAGGGGAAACCTTGGATTCAAATGGCTTTGCAACCGTAATCTTTGCAGGTTCGGCAGTAGTTGTATCAGCAGAAGCACGTTGACTGGTACCGAAGATGATAAAAAGACTTAGCGTAATTGAAACGATAATAAAGCTTACTTTGTTTAGGAAGCCTTTATGGTTTTGAATGTTGTTGCTAGTAGTCATGAGAATCCCTCCTTGTTTATTGAAGAAACTAAGCTTTTTGAGTTGTTTTCTAGAATATCATTTTCTTAGTTAGTGGGGTAGGTTATTGTTGGTGGTTAAACTAATTATTAAATCTTTTAGGATATCCTTAAAAGATTTATCCACAAAAATTCTTAAAGTAAATAAAAAGCTGAATTAGACCGCTTATCCTTAGTCCATTCAGCTTATATTAAACATCTTCTATTGAATCAACCAGCCTAGTGGCCAAGAGAACCATTCAAAAATCTTGTCCACTTTATGTTGGCTGATTTTTTTATTTGTTGCTAAAACTTGAAAAGTGACTTTTTCCTCTTTGAATAGTTTTGGAGTCGGGAAGAAGCCATTGCGCTTATAGAAGTTAAGCCGACGTAATCGTTGCTGATTATTAGCGGCATGGGGATCCGGCTGCTCAATATCGAGGGCAAGCGAATCTTCAGGGTAAAGGTCACGAAGCTCATCGATAATCCGTGTCCCGTATCCTTGTGAACGAATCTGATCATTAACTGCAAGATATAAAATATAGTGCATACCATGACTGTGGATAACGTAAGCAAAGCCGACAAACTGGTCTTGGTCATAAAAAGCCATGAAATCAGCTTGGCGGTACCTGCTCTTAATGCGGAGCCACGACCATGGTTCTCGTTCATACTTCGGAAACGCGCGCATATATAGTTGTTTGACCTGTCTATATTCTTTTAAACTCAACCTCACGGGCTGTATGTCTAAATCCAAAAAATATCACTCCTTATGAATAAATATTTTACCAGAAAATAAGATAATAAACAATTTGAAATCAAACATTTGTTCTGCTATAGTGGAAAGGTATTTTTAGAAGGGGAGAAAACCATGGATAAGATCATTGCCTTAACGCACCAACAACGAACAGCTATTCTTCGCCAGTTAACGGTTGAACAAATAAAAGCGCTTAGTGAGTTTACCCGCTACGCTATGCTATCACGCTTTCATACTCGTCATTATCTTTCACACACAGATTGGGAATTTCAGGGGATGGTGATCGATCCATGGTACCAACGTTCTCATGATCATTCTGGAGAAAATCTTTATTGTGATTGCGGCCGCCGACTAAAAAATCAATTTATTCTCCGATCACGGACTACGGGACAGCAATTATCGCTTGGCATTTCACACTTTCAACAACATGCAAGTATTCCAGCGAAAGTTACTCGTGAGATCCAATCGGGGATTAACGAGATTAATCTTTATATGGATAGTATTTTATTAGCGTATCAGGCTGGTCAACGGTTTCCCCAGACAATGTTTCAGTTTGTCCTTGATCATCAAGGGTTTAAGAACCATGAGGGGACAGTTTTATATCAACGCTGTAACCTATTCAGCCAGGTTGACCTTCCCCTTCATCGGCGTGATTATGAAGAGTTGAAAGGGCTATCTGCTCGTCTAAATAACGGTCGGCCACATCGGCTTACGAAAGAAGAAATCAATCAGTTACTTGCAGAACTTGCGACTGATTGGCGCCAAATTGACCAGCAGATTACGATGTTTAATTACCTATTACGGCAAAAAGTGATTACTAGTCAGGATATTCACCGGATTAAGAGCAACTCAGTGAATTATGCATTGCAGAGACGCAAAACACGCTTCTTCATTCAAAATTATAAACAGATGTTAAACCTAACATTGACTAAAGCGCGGAGCCAGTTAGCGATTAAATTACGCCAATTATCTTTTTATGCCCAAGTATGCCAAGAATTACCTGCAGCTAAGATTCAGTGTGAACAAGCCAAACAGGTAATGATTGCTCACAAGACACCGAACCCTGTTTCACATTTTTATGGGATAAAAGAAGCGAAGAGTTTACTAAAAAAGTAATTATACTAAAAATATTTATAAGTATTTTTAGTATTACTATAATATACTATTATCCATCTTGTGTACTTTTATTAAAGAGCTGATAAATAAAATAGTGTTATCTTTTGAGCGCTTTCATTTTCCATGATATAATTTATTATATAGTAATATAAATTTTTTTGTTTGGGGTGGAGCTAATAATGGATCAAGAAAATAATCAAGGAATTGCCTATTCATTAAGTTTTTTACGTAAAAATGATTATCCGCGAGCCCTATTTTGGCTTGGTGTTAAACCACTCGATTTTAAGGACCTTCAAGAATTGTTAGCAGGAATTTCTAGTAATCGTTTGATAACAATAATTGAGGACCTACAAGAAAAATATATAATTAGCCCAATTCAAGAGGCTGGCTGCTTTGTTTTAACGACTGGCGGTGAAGAGCTGGCGCGGATTGTAACGGCTCTTGGTGTCTGGGGTCGTCAGCAAATGGATGAATATAATGGTGAAGATAGCGACCAAGTTGTTTTACCTGATTCATCAATGGAACAAAAAGAACTTTTAAGCTATCAAAATGTAATTGGCCGTTATGTTTGATTTATATTTTATTCTTGCTGTTAATAAAACTAAATGTAATATACGGATATTTGCCTATGAAAAATATAATTTTCATGGGCTTTTTTATTCTAATTATATTTTTATGAAAATAAAAGCCTCTTTTCTTGTAATAATTAATATCAATAGTATTATAAAAAGTAAATATTAGTGGAAAGGCTTTAATAATCATTTTGCTTTTTTATGTTTATTATCGGTGCTTCATTAATAAATTATTAGTTAAAGGAGGAATTACATTTGCATATTAATAGTGGTGATACGGCTTTTATGATGCTTTGCACAGCTATGGTTTGTTTAATGACACCAGGTCTTGCTTTCTTCTATGGCGGATTAGCTCGGAAGAGAAGCGTCTTATACATTATGATGCAATCATTTATTTCAATGGGAATTGTAACCTTGATTTGGGTCTATGGAGGCTTTGGCTTGGCATTTGGCAAAGATGAAGGCGGCGTGATTGGACGTATTTCTGATTACTTTGCCCTTGCTCATGTTGGCTTAGTTCCTAACGCTGTTCATGCAGCTTCAATTCCCTTTGCGCTATTTTTCTTATTCCAGTTAATGTTCTGTGTAATTACTGTTCCGCTAATTAGTGGGGCATTTGCAGAACGGCTTAACATGAAAGGGTACATTTTGCTATTGATTTTCTGGACATACCTCGTTTATATTCCGGTTTGTCACTGGGTATGGGGCAATGGATTCCTTGCAAAATGGGGCTTCGTTGACTTTGCTGGTGGTACCGTTATTCACACCACAGCTGGTTTTGCTGCCTTAGCAAGTATTATCGTTCTTGGAAAACGAAAGCTAAAGCAGAGCGGAATGAAGCCAAGCAATCTGATGGCAGCCGCTATTGGGACCGGTCTTCTTTGGTTCGGCTGGTTTGGTTTTAATTCAGGCGGGGCCTTAAAAGCCGGTGCATTAGCAACAAAGGCTTTTACTAATACGGCCATCGGATTAGCGAGCGGAATGATTGTTTGGATCTTATACGCAAAGTTTGTTCGTGGAAAGTTTGACTTTATTGATGTTTTAACTGGTTCAGTAGCTGGTTTAGCGACGATTACACCTTGTGCGGGTTATATTAATCCATCTGCTGCGGTTCTAGTGGGCTTAGCTGCTGGTATTATTTGTAACTTAGCAGTTAGTTTGCAAGAAAAGATTGGCTGGGACGACGCACTCGGTGTTTGGGGTGTCCACGGAATTGGTGGATTTACCGGAACGATGTTAATTGGTATCCTCGCTGATCGAACAGTTAATGGAATCGGTGCTAGTGGTCATCAATTCTTGATCCAAGCTGGCGGTGTTATTTTAGTTGCCGTCTATTCATTTGTAATCACGTTTATTTTACTTAAGTTACTAGGTGCGCTTACTAACATTCGTCCAACAGATAAGGTTATTTCTGAAGGACTCGATCATACGTTGTTAAATGAAACAACATACGATATTAATTAAATTTCTTGATTATCAAACTCGTCTCAACGAAAGGAGGCGAAAATGAATTGTTAGGTTGTATATTGCTTTATGTCGGCATGGTATTAATGAGCAATGGCTTTTATGCTGTTGAGGGCATAAAGGATAAATCGATTGTGGTTATGAACTTCTTTACTGGCGGACTTAGCTTAATTCTTAACGTTGTTGCTTTATCGTGGGGAATTATTAATGATAAGCCAGCAAGTTGGTTCTATGCTAGTGCCACTGGATTGCTATTCGCATTTACTTATCTCTATGTAGCGTTTAACACTCTTTGTGATTTTGACCAGCGTCTGTATGGTTGGTTCAGTCTATTTGTTGCGATTAACTCAATTCCAGCCGGGATCCTTTGTTTCCAAGGTTATGGCGGCAATTGGATTTACGGCATCATCTGGTGGGCCTGGGGAATTCTTTGGTTAACGGGATTCCTAACCAACAATCTAAAAATGAATCTTGGTAAGTTCCCTGGATATTTAGGAATCATTGAAGGAATTTGTACAGCATGGATTCCGGGATTCCTAATGCTCCTAAACTACTGGCCTAACTAAAATCTATTTAGCTAGAGAAAGGAAGGATAGATAATGAGGCTCACAAAGCGTGAACAAGAAAAAATGATGATTAGCTTAGCCGGAATGATCGCAGAAAAGCGTAAGGATCGTGGCTTAAAGCTAAACCAGCCAGAAGCAGTTGCCCTAATTACCAGTCGCCTGTTGGAAGGCGCTCGTGATGGCAAGACTGTTGGTGAGTTAATGAATGAAGGCGCAACTTGGCTAACTAAGGATGATGTTATGGAAGGAATTCCAGAAATGATTCCAATGATTCAAGTTGAAGCAACATTCCCTGATGGCACGAAGCTAATCACTGTTACTGACCCAATTCGCTAATTTTTAGCATCTAAAGAAGGAGGAAACAAAATGGTTCCTGGAGAATATAAGTTACAACCAGACAAAGTACCATACAATGTTGGTTACGATGATATCTCACTCAAAGTAAAAAACGTTGGTGACCGTCCTGTCCAAGTTGGTTCAGAATACCACTTTTACGAAGCAAACGAGCAAGGTCTACAATTTGATCGTAGCCAGGCATGGGGTAAGCACCTTGACATACCAGCCGGAACTGCTATTCGTCTAGAAGCTGGTGAAGAGCGGACCGTTAAACTCATTGACTTTGGTGGAAAACGCCGGGTATTCGGCTTTAACAATAAAGTTAATGGTTGGCTTGATGTTGATAAGAAAGCTGACACATACAATGGGTACCCGCTTGAGAAGAGTTATCCCGAAGAAAAGTAAAGAGGAGGTAAAGTTATGAGTTTTGATATGGATCACGAGCAGTTTGCCTCATTTTACGGACCAACTACTGGCGATAGCGTACGACTAGGCGATACAGACTTATTTGCCAAAGTCGAAAAAGACCTAACAGTTCATGGTCAAGAAAGTTTATTCGGTGGTGGAAAAGTCCTTCGTGATGGAATGGGTGTTAGTGCCACTGAAACCCGTGCCGGAAATCCAATGGTTGCCGATACAATTATTTCTGATGCACTTATTATTGATTGGACTGGAATTTATAAGGCGGATATTGGTATTCGTGACGGTAAGATCCTTGCCATTGGTAAAGGTGGTAACCCAGACGTCATGGATAACGTTGATTTCATTGTCGGGGCAAGTACTGAAGCCATTTCTGGTGAAGGAATGATTGTTACCGCTGGTGGAATTGACCTCCACGTTCACTACATTACCCCATCCATTGCTCAAGCTGCTTTGGATAACGGTATTACAACCTTATTTGGTGGTGGTACCGGTCCTGCTAATGGTACTCGTTCCGCTACTTGTAACCCTGGAGCATGGTACACTCACCGGATGCTTCAAGCGGTTGATAACGCTCCTATTAACTATGGTTTGATGGCTAAGGGTTCTGGTTCACGTCCAGAATTGATTGGTGAACAAATCGAAGCCGGATGTGCTGCCATTAAGACTCACGAAGACTGGGGTGCTACTGCTGCCGGAATTGAAAATTCAATTGCTGCGGCTAATAAGTATGATGTTCAATACGCCGTCCACACTGACTCGTTAAACGAAGGTGGATTCGTTGAAAACACCATCAATGCCTTTAACGGCAATACAGTTCACACATTCCACACTGAAGGTGCCGGTGGTGGACACGCTCCTGACATTATGGTTGTTGCTGGTCAAGATAATGTTCTTCCATCATCAACAACTCCAACTAACCCATATTGTAAGAACACCCTTGATGAATTGTTCTACATGACAATGGTTTGCCACAACCTTAACCCTAAGATTCCTGACGATGTTGCCTTTGCTGAATCACGTATTCGGAAACAAACTGAAGCTGCCGAAGACGTGCTCCAAGATATGGGTGCCCTCAGTATGATGACTTCTGATGCGCAAGCCATGGGACGTGTTGGTGAAGTTGCTATGCGTTGTTGGCAATTAGCAAGCAAGATGAAGAAGGTTCGCGGACCGCTTGAAGGTGATTCCAAGTACGATGATAACAACCGGATCAAGCGTTACGTTGCTAAGTACACAATTAACCCAGCTATCTGTAACGGTATTTCAGATTATGTTGGTTCAATTGAAGTTGGTAAGTACGCTGACTTGAATATCTGGGATCCTAAATACTTCGGTACCAAGCCTGACATGGTTATTAAGAACGGTATGATCACATACGGTATTGCTGGTGATCCAAGCTCAAGTCTTCCAACACCAGAACCAGTTCTTGAACGTTACCTTTACGGTGCTGAAGGCCGTGCTGTTAACCACACATGTGTAACCTACGTATCTCAATATGCTTACGACCACGGTATTAAAGAACAACTTGGCTTGAACAAGACTATCCTTCCTGTTCACAATACCCGGAGCATTACTAAGGCTAACATGAAGCTTAATAATTACACGCCAAAGACAATTGAAATTGATCCACAAACATATGACGTTAAGATTGATGGCAAGCTGATCACCTGTGATGCAGCGCCAACACTACCATTAACTCAACGTTACTACCTATTCTAATCTTAAATTAGATTTACCAAGGGGATTGGGAGCCGTGCCCCAATCTCCTTTTATAAAAATTAAATAAAAAAGAGGTTTTATAGTTATGGTTTTAACAGAAGTTTATCGTAATGTAGATGACATTCCTAACATTGGCAGCTATCATATCGAGACGGCAATGGTTAAGAGCGATGATTTGATGAAGAATATTTTGCGGGTTAAGACTGACCATGGAAATGAATATGGTATCCGGCTTGATAATGAAGACCAAATTCTGGAAAATGGTTCTGCTTTCAAACTTGGCGATAAGAAACTGCTTGTCTTAAGCGTAATCGCTGATGAAATGATTGAAATAACTCCGCGTGATATTAATGAAATGGGTCTCGTTGCCCACTTCCTTGGTAATTTGCACAAGCCGGTTCAAATTAAGGATGGGAAGATTTCATTATTGCTCGATAAAGTCGTTGTTAAGATGCTTGATAAGCATGATATTAATTACGAATTAAAGAAGGTTCAATTAGACCAACCGCTTGAATATTTAGACTTAACAAAGTAAGTAGGGATAGAAGATGGAAAATGAATTAACAAAGAAACTAAATTATCTTGAAGTTTTCCAAATTTGTGATTCTACCTTCCCAATCGGTACTTTTAACCACTCGTTCGGAATGGAAAATTATCTCCGGACAAACGTGATTAAAAAGGCTCCCGAATTTCGAATTTGGCTTGAAAACTATTACCGGTCGCAATTTCGGTTTGGTGAAGGTCTTCTCGTGAAATTGTGCTATGAGGCAATTAAGCAGCATGATTTTGATAAGCTGATTGAATATGATGATCAAATTACTAAATCTACATTGGCTATTGAAACGCGGAATGGTACAAAGCTGATTGCTCACCAGATGATTGTCCTTATTCAAAAAATATATGGTGACAAAGTTCCACACTTAAAGGAATATGCGCAGGCAATTGATGATGGCAAAGCTTATGGTAACCCTGCAATCGTCTTTTCAATGTTTGCTCATTATAAGGGGGTTCCATTGCTCGATGCTTTCTTAATGTATGGCTATAGTGTTGCCTCAACCTTAGTGTTAAACGCAGTGCGGGCAATTCCCCTTGGTCAGCGGCAGGGGCAGGTTATCTTAAATGACCTTATTAAGCTGCTTAAGCCTTTATACAAACAAGTGATGAAGCTTGACGCATCTTATCTTGGTGCAAATGCTCCTGGCCTCGAAATGGCGCAAATTAATCACGAAACACAAGAATCACGGCTATTTATGTCTTAATAATTTTGGAAGGGAAGTTAAAAATTATGAAACGTGCAGTACGAATTGGTGTTGGTGGTCCTGTTGGTTCAGGAAAGACCCAGTTGATTGAACGACTTACCCGGCAAATTCATAATGACTACAATATTGGTGTTATTACCAATGATATTTATACCAAGTGGGATGCTGAATATATGGCAAAACACTCAGTACTTGATGAAGACCGGATTATTGGTGTTGAAACTGGTGGCTGCCCCCACACAGCTATTCGTGAAGATGCCTCAATGAATATGGCTGCTGTTGAAGAACTAGAGCAACGGTTCAACAATGACCTGGACCTAATCTTCATCGAAAGTGGTGGTGATAATCTAGCCGCAACGTTTAGCCCAGAACTAGTTGACTTTTCGATTTACATTATTGATGTGGCTGAAGGGGAAAAGATTCCTCGAAAGGCTGGTCAAGGAATGATTAAGTCTGATCTCTTCATCATTAATAAGACTGACTTGGCAAAGTATGTCGGTGCGGATCTTGACCGGATGAAGGCAGACTCAGAAAAATTCCGTAACGATGGCAACTTCCTCTTTACCAATTTGAAGACTGATGAAGGTCTTGATGGTGTAATTAACTGGTTGAAGAAGGACGTATTACTTGAGGACTTGGAAGATGAAAAGTAAAGATTATGATGGCATGATTGACCTGGAATTTACTCACAAGAATGGTCGTGACTTTGCTAAGCGGACCTTTCGTAAGGGAAATTCATGGTTATCATTTTGCCAACCAAACAAGGACAATATCCCATATTATTTCCTCATCACTACTGGTGGAGGATATGTAGAAGGCGAAAGTTATCATCACCAAATTACTTTAGATGATAACAGTCACGCAATCGTTACTACGCAATCGCCAACTTATGTCTACAAATGTGAACATCATAAAACAACCACGCAACAGGATGACTTCAAGCTTGGCAAAAATGCGATTTTGGAATTTTACCAAGATGAAACAATTCCGTATAAGGATGCCCGCTACCGTCAAAAGACAACAATTGACATGCAAAAGGGTGCTAAGTTAATCCTTACTGATGGTCTTTCAAAGGGTTGGTCTCCAGATGGCGCGCCGTTTCAATATGATGAAGTTGGCTTGCAGACGAAGATTAACTACGATGGTCACCTCGTTTACAATGACTTCCTCCTTGTCGACCCAGAGACTGATCCAATGCAAGAGATCGGTTATTTTGAAGGAAAATTAAACTTCAATTCAGTAGTAATTATTGATGAAAATATTACTCAAGACACGGTTGAGGAATTACGGAAATACTTGTCCCAATTCGATGTTGATATTCACTATGGAATTTCATTGCTTGAACAGGATGGGTTGGTTTTCCGTCTGTTAAGTAATAGTGCGTTTGAAAATCACAAGTTAATGTGGAAGTTCATCAGCTATTACCGTGAAAAGAAGCTTCATCTTTCCGAACTTAACTTACGGAAGAGTGAGCACCTTGAGCGAGAACAGGCATAAAAAAATGAGGAGATAAGAGAATGAATATTATTATTACTGACTTGCTTGCGGCCGGAGTAGGCGCATTCTTTGGTGGTGGATTACGTAGTCTCTTATCTGACGTATTAAACACAGATTATGACCATTACCGTTGGGGCACCATTATGGCAAACTTAATTGGCTCATTACTAATTGGAGTTTTTGCCGGCATGGTAACAAGTGATGAATTGCGGAATACGATGAATGTATTACTAGCAACCGGATTTTGTGGCGGATTAACGACTTTTTCTACCTTTTCCCTAGAAACATTAAAATATTTCAAATCTGGTAAGAAGCTTTTAGCGTGGACTTACTGGGTAGGAAGTGTTATTGCATGCATTTGTTGTGTGTACTTAGGATTATGGTTCCACTCATGGCTGTAGAAAGGAAGAGTGTAGAATGTCAAATGGGTTAAAGTTACTCGTAATCGGTGTCGGTTGTTTCTTCGGTGGCGTTCTCCGGTATGCGTGTGAAATAGTTTCCGACTTATGGATAAAGCCACCTTTTGCTGATCCGCTTGCTGTTTTGATTGTTAACGCGGTTGGTTGCTTCATTATTGGTTTATTTACAGCATGGTTTTTGAAGAAAATTGTCCCTAAAGACTGGCACACGATTATTACGACTGGTTTTTGTGGTGGTTTAACGACTTTCTCATCTTTTGCCCAGGGTATTACCGTTTTATTTATGGACGGTCAAGTTTGGATTGGGATTGTATATATTCTTGCTGATATGATCTGCGGGTTATTTGCAGTATATGCAGGTCTCTTCCTCGTGCTGGGGAAAGATTATGCTAAAGAATTATTAAAGTGACGCATAGTAAATTAAAGGAGCGGGATTTTAGTGCATATTCCAGATAACTATTTGAGTCCGGGAACTTGTGCGGTAATGTTTGCAGTGGCTGCACCGGTTATCGCTGTCTCAGCTAAAAAAGTAAAAGTTCAGTTAAAAGAACATAAGGAGCTTGCGCCGATGCTTGGAATTGCGGCCTCATTATCTTTCTTAATGATGATGTTTAACGTGCCGGTACCGGGCGGAACTAGTGCTCACGCGGTTGGAGGTACGCTGCTTGCAATCCTGATTGGGCCATACGCGGCCAGTATTGCAGTGACGGTTGCGTTAATTCTGCAAGCGTTCCTATTTGGCGATGGTGGAATTTTAGCGTTAGGAGCTAATATCTTTAATATGGCAATTATCATGCCGTTTACTGGTTATTGGATCTATAACTTTTTGCGAAAGCACCACCATCCTAGTATTGGGACAGTCGTTGGTTCCTATTGCGGAATTAACTTGGCGGCTTTGATGGCGGGACTAGAACTAGGGATTCAGCCGCTAATTGCTCATACAGCAAGCGGTGCGCCCTTGTATAATCCATACCCGCTAGCAGTTACGATTCCCGCAATGGCCTTTGCTCACTTAGCTGTTGCCGGTTGGATTGAAGCGTTCTTTACGTACGTTGTTTATTCGTTCGTCAAGCGAGTGGCACCAAATGAGATTTATCAAAATACCATGGTAAAGGATACAAAAAAGGGTTCAATTAAATACCTCATCTATGTAATTATCGGATTAGCTGTTCTGTCACCGATCGGCCTGCTTACAACAGGAACTGCTTTTGGTGAATGGGATAACGCTGAACTATTGCAGCGGTTGAAGGTTGAGCACATTTCTAGTACGGTTCCTACGGGGATGAGCCATGGATTTAACTATACTGCCTTATTTGGAGATTATACGATTCCAGGGACGTCTTTACCGATTGGCTATATTTTGAGCGCTATTACCGCAATTTTAATTTTCTTCCTAATAAGTAAGGTGCTGATGTCAATTTATGGCTCAACAAATAAAGCCGCAAATAAGTAAAAAAAACAAAGCGGTGCCGACAAAATTGCCAGTTTGGTTAATGAATTCAGAGCGGCACCAGGTACAATTAACTAAAGGCCGGTTAGTACAAGATAATTTAACAAGGTTTGCGACACTTGTTGCTTTTCTTACGCGAATAACGCCGGTTTATAAAGCTAAAAATTCACCGTGGGTACGAATTATTGAGCTGATTGGGTTAACGATTTTAATTGTTTTATCATCACAGGTTATGTTTTTATGGCTAATTTTAATTCTTCTATTAACGCACCTCATTATTTTGCCGGGGTCTGTAATTATTACAATCACCAAAAAGCTGGTCAAATTGATGGCGGTTTCGTTGCTTGTATTATTACCGAGTCTCTTATTGCAGGCTAATAATATTAGTTTGTTTCTGACACGAGTTGCATTAATTATGCTAAACATTTCCATATTCTTAAGTATTACTTCATGGCCCCAGTTTATTCAGGGACTAGAGCAGTTACATTTACCGAGTGTCATAATTTTAACTCTTGATATTACAATGAAGTATGTTTATACCCTTGGCGTTTATATTCAGGAGCTGCTCAGCAGTATTAAGTTGCGAACATTTGGACAACATGTAAATCGCCGAGTTCTTGGGGTTATTATTGGTCAGGTTTACTTGTCGGCAAAAAAACGAATGGGCGACCTTTATCAGGCAATGTTATTACGAGGATATAATAATAGCAGCATTGCGAGGAGAAAGCTTAGCTGGAATAAATATGACTTGATTAGTATGGGTGAATTGTTATTTGCAGTGGCAGCATACTTTGTAACACAAGGAGTGGTGGCATGATTAAAATAGCTAACGGTGCGTACACTTATGGAACACAGACCGGTTTTCACGATGTCAATATTGAGATTAATCGTGGTGATGCCGTTTGTATTATGGGCCCAAATGGTTCTGGTAAGTCGACGCTATTAAAAACGATTGTTGGATTATATAGTTTAGAAAACGGCCGGTATACTTTTGACGATTTGGTAATTGATAAGAAGTTCCTAAAAGATTCAACAAAAACAGGGCCATTTTATCAAAAGTTCGGCTTTGTATTTCAAAATAGTGATATCCAACTCTTTAATACTAGTGTGACTGATGAGATAGCATTTGGCCCAGAACATCTCGGCTTACCGCAGCATGAAATTGAACAGCGTGTAAATGATTGTTTAAAGCTATTGAAGATTGAGCGGCTCCGCGACCGTGTTCCTTATCACTTATCCGGTGGTGAGCAAAAATTAGTAGCGATTGCCAGTGTACTAACGATGAACCCGGACATTATGATTTTTGATGAGCCGTTTAATGGGTTGTCGCCCAAGTATCGGACACTGATTACGCAAATAATTAATCAGTTACATCAAGCGGGAAAAACAATTATTATTTCAAGTCACCATTTTAATCAGATTAGGTCGTTGGTTGACCGTGTTTATGTATTTTCAGAGGATCATACGATTACCCGGGAAATAACAGCCGATCAGTTAGAAGAAATGCCGCGATTTATCGATTATTTGGATAATTTATAGAAAAGTAATTTATTATAAGATGTTTAAAATTAAATAGAGAAAATAGAAGACCGAAAAGAGATGTACTTTTCAGCCTTCTATTTTTTAAACAAATTTATAACCGAACCCGCGGACAGTAAGAAGATGGGTGGGATGTTGTGAATCATCCTCAAGTTTATCGCGAAGATGGCTGATATGAATATCAACAATTCGTGAAGTATCAAGGATATCATACCCCCATACACCGTTAACAAGCTGGTCGCGACTTAATACTTGTCCTTGATGGTCAACTAAGTAGGATAATAGTTGGAATTCTTTTGGAGTTAAAGCAATTGTTTCGCCGTTCTTGGTAACTGTATAGGATTCCTGATTGATTTGCCACGCACCAGCAGTCATGACCGTATCTTCCGTTGCCTTTTCCTGGTCGGCTAGTGAATGTAGTTGCGGATAGTGGTAAGTCCATAACCGCTGTTCAATTAAGGGACGGAAAATGGAAGGGATAATAGGGGTGGCGAGGACATCATCGACACGTGCACGGTAGAGTTTACGTTGGATCCGTTCCGTAAGCCGCGGGGTAAAGATAGTAATCGGTCCTTGAACCTGGTGGCGGATAAGGGTCATTGTCGCAATAGTCGTATCCAAACTTACTTCGGTCATATCCCACCAGATACCGCTGATTTTTTCTTTTTCTAAGGCAACCACAAGACCGGTCGGCGTAGTTACTAACTCGAATTTCCAGTGGGCCTTTTTACATATATTTTGTAATTCTTGTACCAGAGTATCTTGCTGACTCATTAGCAAAAATTTATTGGTCATAATATTTCTCCAAAATTTACATAACCTTTACATTATAAAGATTAAAACTTTACATCGACTTGTTATTCTCTATTTGTACCATACGAGATATGCGAAAACAACTAATAAACAGGTAGGAAATAGCAATGAAAAAAATAGTTATCAGCATTGTTTTGCTTGTAATGGGGTGCTGGCTAGGCGGGTCGTGGGTCCTTGCTAGGCAGCAGCCATCACAGGAAAAAATTACAATTGTTGGGTCAACAGCTTTACAGCCTCTTGCTGAAGCAGTTGCCAATGATTATCGGATTAATCACCCGCAAACAAGTATTATTGTCCAAGGTGGCGGGTCGGGAACAGGTCTTAGCCAGGTTCAAGCAGGCGCAGTGAATATTGGATCAGCTGATATCTTTGCTGACCAGCAAGATGGCATTAATGCTGGAAAGTTAAATGATAATATCGTTGCTGTTTCTGGAATTGTACCAATTGTTAATGAGCATCTTGGCATTAAGAATTTGACAATGGATCAGTTACAACAAATTTTTACAGGTCAAATTACTAATTGGCAAGAACTTGGCGGACCAGATTTACCGATTACAGTTATCAACCGGGCGCACGGAAGCGGGACCCGCGTTGCTTTTGAACAGACGGTTTTAAAACCGGGAATGCAAGCTGTTAATGCGCAGGAACAAGATTCAAACGGGACGGTTAAGGAGATTATCAGGAACACGCCAGGAGCAATTAGCTATATTGCCTTTGCTTATCTTAATGACCAAGTACAGGCAATCAATCTTGATGGAGTAGCACCAACTGCAGCGAATGTTACGACTAATAAGTGGCAATTATGGTCGTATGAGCATATGTATACGCAAAAGCACCCATCGAATGCAACGACAGAGTTTATCAAGTATATGCAAAGCGAAAAAGTTCAAAAAACACTTGTAACTGATGCTCACTATATTAGTATTCATGATATGAAAGTTGCAAAAACACCAAGCGGGAAAGTAACTGAAAGGAAATAGATATGATGGAAGACTTACGACAACGGTTGACTCAGCCCTCTGCCGAGAGTAAGCAGGAAGTTTCGGGAAAAATAATTAGCTACCTTGCAATTACCCTAATTGGGGGATTAGTCGCAACGATTTTAATCTTTCTAACCTTAAAAGGAATTGCCTTATTTACCGGCAATCACTACTCTTTATGGAATTTTTTAACGGGAATAAACTGGCAGCCAAGCCACCATTTATTTGGGGCATTGCCAATGATTGCGACTTCTTTTAGCGTTACCCTCTTGTCGGGAATAGTCGCACTGCCGTTAGCACTAGTAGTCGCAATTGCAATTACTGAAATGCTGCCATCAACAGCATACAAATTTTTACAACCAGTTATTGAATTGCTAGTTGGTATTCCGTCAGTGGTCTACGGATACGTTGGTTTGACCATCGTTGTACCTTTCTTACGACAGTCATTTGGCGGAACAGGCTTTGGTATTTTGGCAGCAACATGTGTATTGTTTCTGATGATTTTACCGACAATGACTTCAATGACAATTGATAGTTTTAAAGCTGTTCCTCAGCAGTACCGCAATGCTTCAGCAGGATTAGGGGCAACCCGGTGGCAAACTATTTCCCGGGTAATTATTCCGAGCGCGAAAAGCGGTATTTTAACGGCAATGGTTTTTGGAATGGCCCGTGCGTTTGGTGAGGCCTTAGCTGTTCAAATGGTAATCGGAAATACAACGGTGATGCCAACCGGGCTAATGCATTCAGCTGCTACCCTAACAAGTGTGTTAACGACGGGGATCGGGAACACAGTAATGGGGACAATTTCTAATAATGCGTTATGGTCCTTAGCTTTAATCCTTTTAGTAATGTCCTTAGCATTTAATCTGTTGATGCGGCTTATTAGTCGGAAAGGGGTAAAATAATGCGTCCAGAAAAAATTGATCGGCTAGCAACCGTAATAATTCTAACTTTAACCGGATTAGTGGGGGTGGTTTTATTTGCTTTGTTAGCTTACCTATTATTATCAGGAATTCCGCACATATCTTGGCACTTCCTAACTTCAAGCGCAGAATCATTTAGAAGCGGCGGAGGAATTCGTGATCAGCTATTTAATTCGCTATACCTCGTAGTTTTAACGCTTTTAGTCTCAGTCCCATTGGCGTTGTGTGCAGCAATCTATCTTAGTGAATATGCGCCGGATAATCGTTGGACAAACCTTTTACGATTAGCGATTGAAGTTTTAAGTTCCTTGCCATCGGTTGTTGTTGGGCTATTTGGCTACCTGATTTTTGTATTGCAATGGGGATTAGACTTTTCCCTACTTGCCGGAGCACTAGCATTAACAATTTTGAACCTGCCAATGCTAACGCGAGCGTGTGAAGATGCCCTTCGTCAGGTTCCTTATCTTCAGCGGCAGGCCGGATTAGGACTGGGAATGTCTAAGTGGCGTGTAACGACTAAAATAGTTTTACCAGCAGCTTTACCGGGAATTATCACTGGGGCTATTCTAAGTGCCGGCCGAATCTTTGGTGAGGCAGCAGCATTGATTTACACTGCCGGACAAAGCTCGCCTGCCATTAGTTATACTGACTGGAATCCGTTTAGTCCAACCAGTTTTTTAAATCCTTTACGACCTGCGGAAACACTTGCTGTTCATATTTGGAAAGTTAATAGTGAAGGACTGGTACCGGATGCCCGTGCCGTATCAAATGGTTCGGTGGCAGTTTTGATTTTAACGATTTTGATTTTTAATTTACTTGCCAGATACATTGGTTACTTAATTAAGCGACGACTTGCAAAGTGAGGATAAGAGAATGGAAAATTCAATTGCTCTTGAAGTGAAGAACTTACAGGTACTATATGGCGATAAACACGTTGTTCACGATGTTTCCATGAAGTTCCCTAAAAATAAGATTACAGCTATGATTGGCGCGTCTGGTTCGGGGAAATCAACGTTATTGCGGAGCCTAAACCGGATGAATGATGATTTAGCAACGGTCAAAGGTGAAATTAATTTTCATAATTTGAATATTAACCAGGCAAAAGTGAATGTCTATCGTATTCGTCAGCAGATTGGGATGGTTTTTCAGCAGCCGACTCCTTTTCCGCTATCAATCTATGAAAATGTTATTTACGGATTACGGCTTGCGGGGGTTAAGGATCGTCAAACACTTGACCGGCGAGTGGAGGAAAGTCTTCGCCAAGCAGCCTTATGGGAAGAAGTTAAGGATCATTTAAAAGAAAGCGCCTTAGCATTATCCGGTGGTCAGCAGCAGCGTCTTTGCATTGCGCGAACACTTGCCGTTGAACCAGAGATTATTTTAATGGATGAGCCGACGAGTGCATTAGACCCGGTTTCAACTTCGCAAATTGAAGATACTTTAGTACAATTAAAAGAGAAATTTACTATTATTATGGTAACCCATAACATGCAGCAGGCATCGCGGTCGGCCGATTGGACAGCGTTTATGCACCAAGGAAAATTAATTGAATTTAATCAGACGGCTGAAGTATTTATGAACCCGCAGCAGCAGCAAACAGCTGATTATCTGAGCGGCAAGTTTGGCTAGGAGGTAAAGAAAATGGGAGCAATTTTTGACGACGAGTTAAAACGTTTACGCAGCCATTTTATGGAAATGGGAATTGACGCAAGCGAACAGATCTATCAAGCAACAAAAGCGTTTACTGATCATGACGCGACCCTGGCAGATAAAGTGCTAAATGCTGATATGAAGATTAATGATGAAGAAGTTAGTTTAGAAAAGCAGGCCCTTAAACTGATGGCATTGCAAAATCCCGTTGCAACTGATTTTCGTAAAATCATTAGTATCTTAAAGGCTAGTACGGATATTGAACGTTTAGGGGACTATTCAACCCATATTGCGCGGGCAGCGATTACGTTAAGTAAGTTTGAACATCATGAAGAAATTGAACAGCCGATTGAGCAGATGATGATGATTGTCCGGAAGATGCTGGAACGAATCCTTGATGCTTATGTATATACTGATGAGCAGGTTGCTTATGAAGTTGCTAATGACGATTTGAAAGTTGATTTACTCTATGTGAAGCTTCAAAAAGAGATTATGAAGGCGCTGGTTAAGGGTGGCGAAGATGTCAAAGCTTATGAAAGCTACCTCGCAGTTATCCGTAATTTAGAACGAGCAGGGGACCATATTGTTAATTTAGCCGAATGGATTATTTACAGCGGGTCGGGAAAACTAGTAGAATTGAATCCAGGGAAAGCAGATCCCACATTAGTTCGTCGTAAATTAACAAAAGATAAGTAAAAGAGGTAACTGGATTTGAGTAACGAGCAGGAGATATTTTCATTCAATGATAAGGTAAGCCGGGAAAAACAGCAGCAAATGGTAGCGAGGATTCTTGCCCGCCATCTCCTAATTGTTGGACAAACCGGAAGCGGTAAGACAACTACTACGCTGTCGTTATTGAATTATCTTCAGCACCGTAACCAAACGACAATCGTTCTCGATCCGACAGGCGAATATGCCCAATTACCAAATGCAATTACGTATAAACTGGGAGTTAATGCCTATCTTGAAGCGGGCTCCTTATCAGCTAACGAACTTCAAGAAGTTTTGCAACTAGCCCCTTCGCCTGATTTTCAAGATAAATTAAATCAGGCGATTACTGCTCTTCGGATCCAACATAACCTTGTTGAACAAGATAAAGCCTATATAAAATGCGGACAGAAAATTCAAAATTACCAGCACTATCTTGAACAATTAGGGAGCTGGGCGGTTGATTATGATCTTTCACAATTGGTTAATCAATTAATTGAAGAGTTTATTATTCCGTTCGCGGATGACCGGGCCGATTATCACTTGCTGGGACAACAGTATGACTGCTTAGCTATTAATCATAATTGGGGGATGCTGACAACTCTTCGCGAGCGTATTAATAGTGAAATGTTTAAAACTGTTTTTGATACGGTTTCACATCCGGGAAGTTTCAAAACGGAGCTTAGCTTTATCCTAAAAATGTTCCTAACTCAACGCAGTACCCACCGTACCCTAGTAATTGACCTATCCCTTCTAAAAAGATACGAAGATAGTCAGCGGGCTTTAATCTCGTTTTTAATGAAAAAGATATTAAATATGCGGTTCCAAGCGCCCCAACAACTTCCTGTTAACATTGTGATTGATGAAGCTCACCGCTATTTGCCACAAGACCAGAAGAAATTGCCTGATAATGGGATTTTTCAGGTCTTAAGAGAAGGAAGAAAACTGCATTTAAAGGTGATTTTGACTACTCAATCCCCGCTTGATCTGCCCGCAAAATTGCGTTCACAGTTTAGTAACGGGATTATTCATTGTTTGATTGATGATAATGAAATAAGAAGTCTGGAAATGAATGATTTAGGTGTGAAAGGACTTAATGTCGGAGAAGCGTACTTGAAGGTCAGCGACCAAACTGTTCCAGTGACGGTTACCAAACCTAATTGGTGGTGAAATAAAAGCAATTCCAATGTCGAAGGGGCAAGGGAATTGCTTTTAAAATTAGAAAGTTTAATTAAATAGAGATTGCTTTGTAACTGTGTATTAATGAATATTCTATCTATTAGGACTAAACAACAGCGTTTCTAAAGGGTAAGAGAAACACCAAAAGAGATCCCAGTGTTAAGTTAATAGTACCGGCCCATGCCAACAAGTAATTTAATTATTTATAAGTAAAGGAAGAAAAGTAGCTTGTGGGGTTAAGATAAATTAAATTAGCTGTAATTGATGCTGCCGATAAGGTTAACAAAACAAAATTAAAATATCTCTTAGATCGACTCCTTTCTAATGAAAAATGATAAATAAAAAACGATGAATGATAGCTGCTAGAGGATAGCTGTTAGATTCAAGGCAACTGAACCAAGTGGGGGGATCAGAAAGAATAAATTCATTTCTTTTAAATAAATTTATTAAATTTTATTTATCACCCTTATATTACCTTTTTTTTTTTCAACATCAAGCACATAAAAATATTTATTTTTGAAAGTTATATTTGTGGAATGGCAAATTTAGTAGTTGTTTTACTATTGTGATATAAATCACTGGTGATAAATTGATGCTAATGGCTAATTAATCAATTATTACTTTATTATTTTTGAATAATTCAAGATATTAGTTAACTTTTTCACAATTATTGTGATATAATACATAAGAACAAGAAATCCACTTGTTTATTTTAAGTTAGATATTAGAAAAACTCGTCAGTGGAACAGCACATCCCTTTATCCAATTAACATCAACAACATTATTTGTTTCATGATTGAGTTTACTAAGTTGAAGTCTGATCTCTCCTGCACTAAGAGATCAGACTTTTTTAGTTAATTAGAATTTAAAATTAAAAATAAATTAGAAAACTTATTGAAATGTAATTTTATTCATGGTAATATTTTATTCATCGAAAAAAGAAAAGAGGACAAAGATATGCTTTTTGCTACAAACACACAACAAAACATTATTATTATTCGGGTCATTATTTAGGTGATGCGGATAATTTAATGTTGTTCGCATTACCTGAGATTAAAGGCAGTGCGAACAGTGAAACGGTAGCGCAATATCTTTGGCAGCCAGTTAACTGTTTAGCAGTTAGCTGGTTTTTATTTTTGAAAGGGTGATGAACTAAAATGGAAAGCGACATTTTAACTGAAAGAGATGACAGACGCTAGTATTAAATAATTGAGAGAGGTAAGAGAAATGGAAAATACAGTTACAGCAACACAAACTAGACCAAAATTACGACGCGACCCGGTTAAAACAGTTATTTTAGCATCAATGATGGGAACAGCGATTGAATTTTTTGATTTTTATGCTTATGGAACTGCATCAGCTGCCTACTTCCCCAAAGTTTTCTTTCCCCAGATGACGCCATTGTTAGCTACATTACTTAGTCTATTGACATTTGGAGTTGCATTTGTTGCCCGGCCGGTTGGATCATTCCTTTTTGGTCATTTTGGTGACCGCCTTGGCCGAAAAAAGACGTTAGTGGTTTCATTACTCGTCATGGGTGTTTCAACTGTGACAATTGGTTTTATCCCCGGATACCAATCAATCGGTGTATGGGGAGCACTATTGCTATGCTTATGCCGGTTTGTTCAAGGGATCGGACTTGGTGGCGAATGGTCAGGTGCGGTCCTTGTTGCAACTGAAAACGCTCCGGCAGATAAGCGGGCCTTATACGGTTCCTTCCCTGAGGTCGGTGCACCAATTGGTTTCTTCCTATGTAACGGACTCTTCTTCGTTTTAGAACGAGTTTTAACGCCAGCACAAATGATGAGTTATGGTTGGCGGATTCCATTTTGGGCATCAGCAGTCTTAGTATTTATCGGTTTATATGTTCGTCGCCGTTTACAAGAAACCCCATTGTTTAAGTTAGCACAGGAAAAGGATAATACGACTAAGTCTCCATTGCGGGAAGTTTTCCGTACGAATTGGCGAGAAATCCTTAAAGGGACATTTATCATGGCTGCTACTTATGCTTTATTCTTTACTTTAACGACCTGGTCATTATCTTATGCAACGACTGCTCTTGGGTTTAGTCCATCTGAGTTTTTACTTCTTTTAATGGGGGCCATTGTTGAATTTGCGGTTCTTATTGTTTTAACTTCTGTTTTAGCGGATAAGGTTGGCCGAAAGAAAGTGCTATTAACGGCTTCAGTAGCATTAGTAGTTTACTCCCTTGTTTTCCCAATGTTCCTTACCGGACAGCATAATCTTACCGGAATGCTGTTATTCCTTGGTGTTGGTTTCTTAGTGATGGGTACCTTATATGGCCCTGTTGGCGCAGTTTTACCAGAACTCTTTCCAACTAAGGTTCGTTATTCTGGTGCGGGAATTACATATAACCTTGCTGCCGTGGTTGGTGCCGCGGTTGCTCCAACGATGACTACTTGGCTAATCGCACATTATGGTCTCCACTCGGCCGGATACTACATGCTCGCATTAGCTGTATTAGCAGTTGTATCGTGGCTTACGACCAAAGAAACAAAGAACGTTGACTACACAAAGTAATATTTTAATCGATATTATTCATAATTATTATCATGATAGCGGAATCGGCAAATTGGATTGCTGATTCTGTTTTTGTTTAAAACGATAATTTGCTTATCAAACTACAAAAATAAACAAAATTATTTTATTTGTTTATAAATTTAAATATCATCAAAAGGCGATTTTATGATGGTAAATAACGCAATATAAAATGATAAGTAAATTCACAAGGCGGCTTTAAATGCTACTCTACCAAGACTTTAAACTAGTGAAAACTAGCAACAGGTATGCTAATATATTATCTGCTCATTTTATCAGAGAGGAAGAGAGTTATATGATTCGACGCCATGTTGTAGAAGCGGGTCTTGCCACACTTTGTTCACTGGTCATAATTGTTGTCCTGATGATGTGGTGGGCTGGGCAATATGCACATTTTGTTATGACGGCAATGATGGTGATGATTATTTTGGGGTTAGTTGTTGGCAGCCTTATTCCTAGCATTGCCGTTACATGGTTAGTTATCGGTTTGACAACAATTGGCAGTGCAATTTTATTGTTAGGATACATAGTAATGGAGACCCCGTTAAAGCTAATGCTCCTCGCTGCATTTCCCCTGACAGCAGCGTTAGCTTATTTTAGTCGTTATGTGATTGGTGAGTTAGGCTGGTTAGATCGTAATCGTAAAGATATTGAGAGTTATGCTGCCAACTATAACCAGGTTGTAAAACTACAAACGGGGTATAACGCCAACAAAATTTATCAAAAAGAAGTTCGCTTTATTATTAAAGAACAAATAGCGGACTTGTGGATCGATGTTACCGCTATTCATTGGGTTCATAACCAGCAGTTTCGCCAGTTTCATCATGATGATTATAATCAGGCGTTGCAACAAATTGCCCACGTATTAAAAGAGCGCAGGCTACCGTCAGAGGCATTATATTTCCTGGGAAATGGTACTTTTTTAATTTTGTCGTATCATTTGCCCAATATCACATTTGCCTATCAAAACCAAAGTACCCGTGAAGGCCTAGCAGATTTACTAATCGGTAAGGCAACGCCGCAATTTAAATGGGGACACTTAAAAGTAGATGATATTAACGTAACGTCGTTTGAGACATTAGAAAGTGTAATGCGCCATATTGAGAGAGATATGGAAACAGATATCGTTGTTGAATACTTAAGAAGGGAGTCATAAATAAATGGTACGGACGTTTTTTTGGTTGGCAATTGTTGTTACCCTTATCTTTTTTATCCTCGCAATGGTTTTTGCGGTTCTTCAATGGATAATTTATTTCCGTATTGAGCAGACAACCTTAAATACTGATAGAAACGAGAAAAGATAATGCAAGAATTTGTAATGATTGTGACACTGCTATCAATTTGGAGTTCATTACTAATGGCTTCGCTAACCCTTGCCGGGGCTGTTCATTTTTGGCTAACACATAGCAAAAAAGTAGTTGATATTGAACCATTAGAACATTATCCATCAGTTACGATTATTGTTCCTGCGCATAATGAAGAAGTTGTTATCGCACAGACAACTAGGGCAATTCTGGACCTAAACTATCCGACAGAAAAGGCCGAATTGTTGATTTATGCTGATAATTGTGGTGATCAGACTGCTAGACGTGCACAGGCTGTATTACAGATGATCAAATATAAGCACCGTAATGCACGTGTGATTGAACGTCACGGTCAGGGTGGCAAGGCTGGTGTCTTAAATGATGCTCTCAAAGTTGCCAAGGGTGAATACATTGCAGTTTATGATGCCGATGCGATGCCAGAAAAAAATGCCTTGTACTTCTTAGTGCGTAAAGGGCTAGAAAATCCGCTAAAATATGTGGCAGTATTTGGTCGTAATAAAACGAGAAATGCTAAGCAAAACTTTTTAACCCGTTGTATTAATCAAGAGATCGTTGTCACTCAACGAATCCAACATTGTGCAATTTGGCATTTATTTAAAATTGGTCGGATACCCGGAACGAACTTTATTATTAAACGAGAATACGTGAAGTCAATTGGGGGATGGGAGAATGGCGCTTTAACCGAGGATACGGATATCTCGTTTAAAATTATGCAAAGCGGGAAATTAATTGCGCTAGCTTATAATTCGGAGGCTTTCCAGCAAGAACCTGAGCAGCTTAGGGATTACTATTTTCAACGATTAAGGTGGGCTAAGGGTAATTATCAGGTAGTCTTAAAAAATTTTAGGCACTTATTTGATCGTAGCAATTGGCGGGTGAAACTAGAAACATTTTACTATTCCTGTACATTTTTCTGGTTTAATGCTGCAATTGTTCTTTCAGACATTATTTTTATCACGAATATTATCTTCTGGTTTATTCATCTTTTTAAGCCACACGTACTGATTCCATTTACATTCGGTGAGAGTAATATCCTAATTGCCCAATTATTGCTATTTAACTGGTTGTTAATGATTATTCTTTACGTTTTACAAATTACAACTGCTTCCGCAACTCAATTTGGTCAAGCAACCAATAAACAAATTTGGTTAGCCCTTGCATCATATTTTACATATTCACAATTGTTTATCATTGTTTCAATTAATGCAGTGATTTCAGTAGGAATTGATAAGTTAATGCACCGTGATGGGACCAAATGGGTAAAGACCAAACGATTTGCAGACTAAAATATTAAGTGAGGAGCGAATGCGGGAATGAAACGCCCAGGATATATTTGGCTGCTAGCAACGATAGTAGCATTCATGTACATTACGACATTGGTGCTAGTTCGAGCAAAAAATCCGGAACATATCCAACGACAGGCTTATGAACGATGGCAGAGCGGATACTTGGTAGCAAAGAATGATCAACAGGCTTTTGTTAATACAAGCAATAACAAGACACGGCCAATTGCCTTATCAGAAGCGCAGGGATATGGTCTTCAACTCATCGCCAAAGCCGGCGAGAAGGGATGGGCAAGGCAAGCCGATTTTGAAAAGTTATTAAATTATTATTTAGCCCATCGTGACTATGTAAATGGTCGTCAAACCTATTTAATGGCATGGCGTCAAAAATATAATAAGCATGGAAAGTGGGTAACTGACTATAACAGTGCTACAGATGGCGATTTATACATTGCGGCAGCATTGCATCACGCAGCTGTAGTATGGCCTAATCGGTCGGCCTATTACCAAAAAATAGAACGTAATATTGCAGCGGATATTTTAAGATACGAATATAACCCAACCACGCAAACATTAACTGTTGGTGATTGGGTTACCAAAGAATCAAAATACTATTATTTGTTACGGACATCGGATGTTATGCCAGATGTATTCGACGACCTTTATGAAACAAGTCATGACATTCAATGGCAGATTGTTAAAGACAATATGCTAGACCGGCTTGTTATATTAAGCAGCCAGCATCGGACAGGGCTTGTACCGGATTTCGCGTGGGCAGATGAAAAGACTACTAGTGCAGTAAAGGCACGGACAGTTGCAAGTATTCATGATGGTGATTACGGGGCCAATGCTTGTCGGGTTCCGATGATGCTTGCCCAAAGTGATGATCCCCGCGCTCAAAAGGTCTTAAATAAGATGATGAGGTTTTTTAGTGACCAATATTATGTTACGGCAGGGTATTCGTTAGAAGGTCGCCGCTTGGTCAAGTACCAGTCAAATAGCTTCAGCGCACCGATATTTTATGCTGTTAGCTGTAATCGTAATAAGGGGTATGACAATTTATTTGTTAGTCAAAAGTATATTTTCAGCAAACCAGTGACGACAAGAAATTATTATGATGCGACTTTAACAACGTTAGCTGCCTTAGAGGGGATGAATTAAATCTCTTCGTCAGTGCAGAGACCTTGTTGGTGCAATACCTTCATGATCTCATCACGCTTGGTATAATGATGGTCAAGCTTAGCTCCGGCAATTTGATTGGTGAATGAATCAATCCGCCGATTTGCGTCACGCAAGTCATAGTAAGTAGTAACTTCTTGGTCATAATCTGCTAAGTCAGCAAGTTTAATTTCTCGATGATAATCGTTGTCGAATGCAATAAATTTTAGTGGAAGACGGGGCTTTAGTTGTGGCTGTTGATCAGGAATACCGATTTGCAGACCTAAAACGGGGAAAGTCATTTTAGGAAGATCGAGAACATCAATAATCTTTTGCGGATCATTCTTGATCGAGCCAAGAGGAACCACGCCGAGATTCATACTTTCAGCGGCGGTAATCACATTTTGGGCGGCCATAATTGCATCATCAACACCCTGGAAGAAGATATCAGCAGTATGGAGCCGGCCATCATCTTTACCTTTTTGTTGCCGAATTTGTTGGTTGCGATAAAGGTCAACTAGGAAGATTAAAAGATCGCCATTTGCTCCTACGTATGGCTGTTTGCTTACTTCCCTAATGGCTGCGCGCTTATCTGGATCGGTAATGTGCATGATTGACATTTGCTGCATAAACATGCTGGTTGGCGTATGACTGGCAACGGAATAAAGGGTGGTTAGCTGTTCTTTGGAGAGGGTTGTTGGCTTAAAAGCACGAATTGTCCGGTGGTTTAATTGCTGTTCAACAGTATTATTTTTCATAGTAATAACTCCTCTAAGTGTAATTAGTGAAGGGAGTGGAGCAAAAGTTAAGGATAACTTGCGCCCTACTCCCTTATTTTGATATTTCTAAAGCAGATGTTGTTCTTCCATCAACTCACCAATCCAGTTCTTCTTAACTTTCTTAAGTAATGGTTTCTCAATGACCTTTGGAATTGGCAAGTCCATTTCTTCGAGTGGCTTTTTATCATTCATGTAATACATTGCCCGCATTAATTCCCGAATATCATAGATTGAATTAAATACCTCTGGAACACCGCGATCAACATTAAGGAGACTATAAACGGCTTCCATTGCAGTCCGAACTGAATATTCAGTTGTAAAGACAGTATCACGAGTTGGCGATTCAGCAAAGTTACCAATAAAGGCAAGGTTAGCAGAGACTTCTGGGACAACAGCAGGACGGTCACCCTTAACCCGTGGCATAAAGTAACTGGTAACAAATGGCATATAAACTGGAACAGTATTAATCGATTCTTCTTTTGCTAAATCATCAATTAGGGCTTCTGGAACGCCGAGGTGGTAGAGCCATTCTTTAGTAATTTCTTCGCCGGTACAATCAACAATCCGTTTTTTAATGTAATTACCTTCTGTGTCAGAGTAGAGGCCATAGATCCAGACAATTGTTTCATTTGGCTTTTGGCTCTTAAAGTGTGGCTGACGGTGGATTGTCCAGCTTAGCATCCAGTTGGAGTCGGTAACGGTAATAATTCCACCAGTATTTACTTTCCCGTCATGAAGATCACGCTTAGTTAAACGTTCAATATATGGCTCAACTTGTGGATTTTCAATAGTTGCGGTTGCAGAAATAAACCAGCTACGGTTAGGGATGTTTTTGCAGAAGACATCTGGATGACCAAATGCCGGTGATTGTTTAGCGATGTTTTCCCATAATTTCCAGCTGCCGCCCAGTGCACGAGTTGGTTGTGCAATCTGATGATGACTACCATAGTTGGAACTTTCGGTAATCGATCCATTAGTGACAAATACGAGGTCATTATCGGTTAAATCGATAGTTTTATCTTCGCCATTTTGTTTGAGGATGATCTTTTTGGCGTGCTTCTCACCATTCTTGGTATCAACTAGGACATTTTGAACCTGTGTATCATACTCAAACTTTACGCCGTGGTCCTTGAGGTAGGCAAGCAATGGTTTAGTCATTGATTCATATTGGTTATATTTATTAAATTTAAGAGCTGTAAAGTCGGGCAAGCCGTCAATATGGTGGATAAACCGCATTGCATATCGGCGCATTTCAGCTAAAGAGTGCCACTTTTCAAAGGCAAACATGGTTGACCAGTAAATCCAAAAGTTACTCTTGAAGAAATTCTCAGAGAAGTAATCACCGATAGTTAAGTCACCAAGCTGATCTTCAGGTGTCAGAATTAGTTTCATTAATTCCTTAGTAGATTTGCCAAGAAGGTACTTACCATCTGTTGGAACTTCATTACCGCGCTTGTAGGTTAGTCGGCAATTTGAACTGTTTGGATCATCCTTATCTAACCAGTAATATTCATCAAGGTAAGAGGCACCTGGAATCTCTAGTGATGGTATTGAGCGGTACATGTCCCACATACATTCAAAGTGATTTTCCATTTCACGACCGCCACGAGTAACAAAGCCAACGTCTGGACGATCTTGACCATCTAAAGAACCACCAGCAATTGGTAATTCTTCAAAAATATGGATATTTTTACCTGGCATTTGTGCGTCCCGAATTAAAAAGACGGCAGCAGAAAGACCAGCTAAACCAGCACCGACAATATACGCTTTCTTATTATCAACTCCCGCTGGTTTACGCGGACGAGCGAATGCTTCATAGTTCCCGTTTGAATAGTACATAAAAACGTCTCCTTTCAAGGAAAAGCAATATTAATAATCCTACTTATATTGTAGCGCTTTCTCAAGATGATTTCCTGGGAAATAAAAAAGGGTTTAGAATTTAACAAAAACGCTTATAATTAGTTGAGTAATCTTTAATACGAGGAGGGATAAAAGTGATTGAAATAAATAAACACAAATATACATTTCCCAAAATTCTTACATTCGGTTTTTTAATTGTTATTTTTATGGGAACAATTTTGCTCTCCTTACCGTTTGCAACACGACCTGGAGAAACAACCAACTTTATGACCGCTTTCTTTACGTCAACCAGTGCAACTTGTGTAACGGGATTAACATTAGTTAGCACCGCCCATCATTGGACATTATTTGGGCAAATTGTAATTGCAATTTTAATGGAAGTTGGTGGTCTGGGATTTATGACATTTGCGGTTATGATGTCGCTTCTTGTCCGTCAACGAATGCGGATGTCCACGAGACTTTTAACTCAGGAGGCACTCAACCTTGACCATCTCTCTCAGTTAAATATTGTATATCTTATTATTCGACTATCATTACTGATCCAGTTAGCAGGAGGGATTTTTCTATTTTTTGATTTTTACCCTCGCTATGGTCTGAGGAAGGGGATTTGGTTTAGCATTTTTCACTCGATATCGGCGTTTTGTAATGCTGGCTTTGACCTGTTTGATAACAGCATGGCAAACTACGCGAATGATCCGTATATGTTATGTGTATTAGCGGTCTTGATCATTGCGGGTTCACTTGGTTTCTTGGTATGGAAAGATATCCTTAATTATCCTAAATACCACCGTTTATCATTACATACGCAGTTAGCATTACGAACCGGAGCGGTTTTATTTGTTCTATCGGTTATTGTTTACTTTATTACGGAGAAAAATTTAGCTCAGTTAAGCGATAAATTAACTTTTACTAACCGTATCATCAATACCGTTTTTATGGCAATAACTCCCCGTACTGCTGGGCTGGTTACTTTTCCTTACACTGACCTAAGTGCTGCTGGTATTGCTTTTACAGTTATTTTAATGTTTATTGGTGGAACGCCGGGATCAACTGCCGGGGGTGTTAAAACAACTACTATTGGCTTATTAACTATTCAAAGCTTTGCAACGTTAAGAGGACGACGCGATACAACGTTTGCTCATCGTCGTTTTACACAAGAAAATATTTATCGTGCTTTGACGTTGTTGTTTGTTGCTTTATTTATTCTGCTTGTTGCAATCTTGGTTCTTGTAGAAACTCAAGATTTACCAAAGCATGATTCATTGGCTTATGTTACCTTTGAAGCGGTGGCAGCGTTTGGAACAACAGGAATTTCTCTAGGGATTACCACGCACCTGAATTTATTAGGACAATTTATTATTATGTTTCTAATGTTTGTTGGACGGGTGGGAATTTATACTGTTATGTTCTCAATTTTGAATGCTAGTACAACAGCGAAAAATTATCGTTATCCAGAGGAGAGTGTGTTAATTGGCTAAAAAAGAAAGTTACGCAGTTATTGGAATTGGACAATTTGGCGCATCAATATGTGAAGCGTTAGTACAGGCAGGACAAGAGGTATTAGCGATTGATTCCAGCGAAGAAGTGGTTAACGAGTTTGCTGGTTCTGTTATGCGGGCAGTAATTGCGGACGCACAAGATGAAGACGCCTTGCGTGACCTTGACATTGGTAGTTTTGATCATGTATACATTTCAATCGGAAAAAACGTCGAAGCTAGTATCATGGCGACCCTGATTGCTAAGGAACTAGGTGCACCGGATGTAATATGCCGGGCAGAGAATGTGAACCATGCGCGAGTTCTTGAGCGAGTCGGCGCTGACATGGTGGTTCGTCCTGAACATGACTTGGCAGAACGGCTGATTTTTCAGCAATTAAATCCCAGTGTGATCGACTATGTAACCCTTAGTAAGGAGATTACACTGGCAGAAGTTAATATCAATAATCCTAAGTTTTTTGGTAAGACCCTTGATGATTTAGACTTTCGTAACCGATATAATGTTAATGTGATTATCATCGTTAGCCAAGATGATGAAGTCAACCAGATGCCGCAAGCTAATGATGTAATTCAACCACATGATAAGATTACAGTCGTAGGGAATTTAAAAGATATTCGAAAATTAAACGATATTGTTAGTTAAATAATAGGTGAAGAGAATTGAGAGTTGTAATTGGAATAGTTATTGTTGTAGTTGCTTTGGGAATAATTTATTGGTTTATCCAACGGCGACGCGAATGGGATAGAATAGGTGCTGACCTAAACATGACGGGGAATGTTCAGGTCCTTGATATGAGTGTCAGCAATGGAAAAGCTTTTATTAATTTTGCCAAGCGATTAACTAATCCGGGCAAGATCATTGGTGTCGTAGCAAATGAGAAACAGGAGCAAAGATTGAAAGGGTTGATCAAAGAAGCTGCAGTAGCTGATCGTGCTAAAGCTGTGTTGACTGATGTTACTAATTTATCATTTGCCGATCATTGTTTTGATTATGTGATTATTACAGGACTTCAACAGGTAAAGCCTGCGATTACACGAGGCCGTGTTCTTCAGGAAGCAGTACGGGTATTGGCAGCCCGCGGCACGTTAGCGATTATTGATTCTGGTAATATGCAGCGGTATGAACAACTCTTGGAATATTATGGCATTAAGAATATTTCAGTTAGAAAAATTAATGGGCAAAAAGTAATAGTGGCGAAAAGAATTTAATATTAAAAATGGTGGTTAGTAATTGGAAGATTCCAAGCTAACCACCATTTTATTTAGTTGCTAAAATATTTCTGTAATTGTTTATTATCCAGCTTATAACTAGTTTTGACACACTCTTTTATCGCTGCCTCATTAATTCCTATTTTTTGTAATTTTACAATAAGCGCTTTAATATCCTTCTCTTGAACATTATTTATTTCATGCCACTTGCTCTTTAGCTTATCTTGTTCGTTTTGTAATTTAGCTTGATCTTCAACTAGTTTGCTTTTACTCTCATTTAGTTTAGTTTGATCTTCAGCCAATCTACTTCTATCTTCATTTAACTTAGCTTGATTTTCAGCTAATCTACTTCTGTCTTCATCTAACTTAGCTCGGTTTTCAGCTAATCTACTTCTGTCTTCATTTAATTTTGCTTGATTTTCGGCTAATATACTTTTGCCTTTATTTAACTCGATTTGCCCTTCTTCTAACTTGGCTTGTCCCTCTTTTAGTTTACTTTTCGCTTCGTTAACTTTTGCCTGCATTTCCTGTATCTTTCGTTCTCGAATTTGCTGGTCCATTTCATACATTGAGAGTCGCATATATTCCGCCCTCCATTTCCGATTTTGCTTGACTTTTCGCATCCTTTCCCTTAATTTTACGACAAAAGCATCAGGTTCTTCAATATTCCGCTGGGCAATCATATCAAGAACTGCCTGCATTTTAGGGGTTACGTCATGGTTGGTTGATGGAATGTTGAATAAGATGTCAGTTTGCCCATCTCTAATGATATGTTCTGGGGCATTATCGATATGCTTATGCAGTGTGTAACATTGAAAGCCGAGATTAAAGGGATCGAAGTTGCAAAAGAAAATTACATAGGAATCATCAGCAAAATCATATGTTTTTCCCTTATCATATGCTTCCATTGTGCTAGCGGCTTGGTAATAACGAATTCGCTTAGCAAGGTTATGTTCGTTAACGACTTGCATTTCAATGTCGTAGTGATTATTCCGCTCATCAGTTGTGTAGATATCAAATCGTACTGCTTTTGCATCCGGTGCGAGTGAGAGTTCTTGCTGGTTATTGGGATATTGAATATCTTTTATATTTAAGTCTGGTAAAATCCTTCGCAATAGTTCTAGACAAATCTCCTTATCTAGCATCACCTTATTAAAGATATAGTCATCTGTTAAATCGGCATCGTCCCACTTTTTGCGTAATTCGTTGTTCATGCTTATTCTCCTTGAATAAAAATTCGGATGAGATCTCTCCTATATTTTATATACGCAATAAATTGGAGATTGCATTATTTTATTTAAGGATTATTTACTGAAATTAACGATAGAACAGTGAAAAACTAAAATAGAACAAGTAAATTTAGTCCTGTTACTACACTAGCTAAAACATATCCAAGCACAGTTTGCCAAGGTGCATTAACGTGTTGCCCCATCATCTTTTTGCTGCCGGTTAGTGCGACTAGTGGATACAAAGTGAACGGCAGGGCGATACTTAAAACAATCTGCGCGTAAATGATTAATTGCTCAAACTGTTCCTCATTAAAGTTAATCATAAAGCCGATAATTAAAATCGGCACCAGGGTAACTGCCCGCGTCAATAATCGCCGTTGCCATAATGGTAAGCGGATATTAATAAAGCCTTCCATTACAATTTGCCCAGCTAGCGTACTAGTGATGGAAGAAATTAGCCCCGTTACTAATAAGGCAAAAGCAAAGAGCCAACTCATTAATGGACTGGCAAGGCTACCAACAATATGCGGATTCTTAAGCCCATAAAAGACATCTTCCAGGCTGCCGAGACTGGCAGCATGGAAGAAAAGGGTGCCACCAAGGACAAGTAATAACGCATTGACGATAAAGGCAGCAAAAAGGTGAATTAAAGAATCCCAATTAGCAAAACGGAGCGTTTCCTTAACTTGTTTGGGGTCATGTTCATCATAGCGGCGACTTTGGGCGAGAGATGAGTGCAGGTAGATATTATGGGGCATAATTGTCGCTCCAACGATTCCGAGACTGATTAGTAATTCACTGTGATTGGTAAAGATAACAGATCGTGGAATAAATCCATCCATAATTGCAGCAAAGTGGGGATGGGCACGACATACTTCAATGGCAAAGATTATCCCGACAATCAAAATTGCACTAAGGACGATAAACTCAATCCGTCGAATCCCAAAGTGGAGGAAAAAGAGGACTACTAAAACGTCTGCAATTGTTAAAATCACCCCAATTAAGAGCGGCAATCGGAATAACATATTTAACGCTACAGCTGTCCCCACAACTCCTGTTAGGTCGGTAGCCATCATTGCGACCTCATTGAGTAGCCAGAGTACAATTCTAAGTGGTTTTGGCAACCGACCGGCAATAGCTTGTGCAAGGTCAGTACGGGTGGTGACACCAAGTTTAATTGACAATGATTGCATGAACATGGCAATTAGAATCGCGGTGAATAGGATTACAAGTAGCTGGTAGCGGTATTGGCTTCCCCCAGCAAGGGATGTCAGCCAGTTACCAGGGTCCATATACCCGACCGCTACTAAGGCTCCGGGGCCGCTATATGCAAGAAATTTCTGCCAGAATGCACTTTCGTAAACATTTGGTACGTCAACACTCCCGTTGATTTCATCTAAGCTTTTATGTTGCATTATTATCTCCTTTGCTTTACTAATCCCGCTATAAATTGTGCAAATTCCGATGAATCGTTGAGAGAAGGAACCATTGTTAAGTTATCACCGCCGTTTTCCCGAAAATACTGATAATTTTGAACTTGATCTTCTTCGAGGGTTTCTAAACAGTCAGCAACAAAGGATGGTGCAACAACTAACACATTGCGGTGGCCGAGTTGGGCCTCATTAAGCAGGGTGTTACGTAGGTAGGGTTTGAGCCATGGCATTGGGCCGAATTTTGATTGGTAGGCCATTTTAATTTTTTCTTCTGGAATATCAAGGCGTTTAACTAGTTCAGCGGTTGCTGCTTCTGTTTCATCACGATAAGGGTCGCCATGATTAACCATTGCCGTTGGAATACCGTGGTATGAGATAAGCAGCTTATCATAATCTCCTTTATCCCAGGCAGCTTGAATTTGCTTTGTGAGTAACGATAGGTATCCCTCTTCAGTCGAAAACCGGTCGATAATTTTAGCGCTGGGATCGGTTGCGGTAACCTTATCAATAACGGTTTGAGTTGTACTTTTAGTGAAGAATGGAAATAACGGAAGAACGGTTAAGTGCTGACATTCTTTTTTCATTGCTGTGATTGTATCGCTGATTGCCGGGTGGCCGTAATTCATTGCCATTTTGACCGTCCAATCGGGCAGCAAGGCTTGTACTTTTTTAACGAGCCGTTCAGTATGGACAATTAGTGGTGAGCCTTCTGTTGTCCAACAATTTCGGTAAAAGGTTGCTGACCGCCATGACCGCATTGGAATGATAATCCCGCGTAGTAAAGGCTGCCATAATGCAGGTGGCATTTCAATAACGTTGCGATCGCTTAAAAATTCTTTTAAATAACGTTTAACATCGGGCGTGGTCGGGGTGTCTGGTGAACCTAAATTAACAAGTAACAGTCCGTTTTCTTTCATGAATCTCGCTCCTGGGTTATAGAATAATTCTTTTTTATTTTACACCTGTCAACATAAATTTTCTTGACAACTTACTTTTTGCTAGTTATGATAACTATAATTTGAAATACGAGGGAATACTGATGAAAAACAATTATTTTGTTAACGCAAATACTTGTTGTTGTGAATCGCGTCTTATGCGACTCACTTTTTGGTATACTCATTTTTAATTGAATTACTATTAAGCTGATATCACATAAGGCACAGATCCAAGAACATTTCTTGAGTTTGCGCCTTTTTCGTATACTTTGAGAAAGAAGGATTTTTGATGCTAGTTGAAAATACGTATGATTTGATTGGTCACACCCCGTTAATGCACTTGCCAATGGAAACACCTAATAATGTTAATATTTATGCCAAACTTGAAATGTTTAACCCTGGAGGCAGTATTAAAGATCGTTTAGGAATGGCCTTGATTCAGCGCGGGATTGAAGAGGGAAAAGTAAAATCAACAACGACGATTATTGAACCAACTGCGGGGAATACGGGAATTGGTGTTGCACTAGCGGCGTTAAAGCACCATTTATCAGTTAAACTAGTAGTCCCAGAGAAGTTTAGTTATGAAAAACAAACTTTGATGCGGGCATTGGGAGCAGAAGTAGTTAATACGCCAAGTGAGGAAGGAATTAAAGGGGCAATTGCCAGGGCAAAGGAACTAGCAGCTGAAATTGGGGATGCTTATGTGCCATTGCAATTTCAAAATCAGGCAAATCCAGATGTATATCAGCATACCCTTGGACCAGAAATTTTAGCTGACCTCGCTAATAAGCCAATTGCCGCCTTTGTTGCTGGTGCCGGAAGCGGGGGAACGTTTGCCGGAATTCAAAAATCGTTAAAGGATGCCTATCCTGACCTTAAAGGCTATGTTGTTGAGCCAGCGGGATCAATACTAAATGGTGGACCCGCTCACAGTCACCGGACAGAAGGAATCGGCGTTGAATTTATTCCGCCTTTCTTTAAGAGTTTGGACTATACAGGGGTAAAGACGATTAGTGATGATGATGCCTTTTACTATGTACGGTGGGCTGCTAAACATCTTGGCCTATTCATCGGTAGTTCTAGCGGAGCAGCCTTAGCGGCAAGCCTAAAAGTAGCAAAGGAATTACCAGCAAAGGCTAATTTGGTAACTGTTTTCCCTGATTCTAGCGAACGCTACTTGAGTGAACATATATATGAGGTTTAGAACATGAATATTTTTCATTTCATTACGGACCGCTCATATATTAAGGAAGGGCGAAATTCTTACCATTTTGATTGGCTAAAGCTTCTCATTTGGTGGCGTTAATGCACTTTAACTATGCTTTCATATACAGGTTTTCTATTTTTAATTTAACTTGATTATTACTATAATTAAGTAAGAAAGGATGCGGTAGTAATGAAAATTGTCGTACTAACAGGAAGTCCACACCCTCCGGGCACCTCGGAACAATTAGCAGATGCCTTTATTAAAGGAGCTTCTGAGGCTGGAAATGAAGTTTATCGATTTGATGCAGGTCGGCGAGTCAATGAATTTTCGATGATTAAGTTAGCGGATAACCACCCGGGACAAGAGGTGGCGGTTGAACCAAAAGATATAATTACCAGTGAAGTGATGCCGAAGCTACTAGACGCCGATATGGTTGTCCTCGTTAGTTCGCTTTATTATTATGGGATTAACGCAGCACTAAAGGCGGTAATAGATCGTTTTTACAACTATAACCACGAACTTCATGGTAATAAAAAAGCAGTTACTTTAGTGAGCGGGTATGGTCAAGAAGACGCCTTTGCTTCCCTTAATCTCTATTTTGACCAATTATTAAATTATATGCGGTGGGACAAAGTAGGCAGTGTTTTGGCAGCCGATTCATGGAATGAACAAAAATTGGCTAAACACGTTGAAGAAGCGTATGACTTAGGCAAATCAATTAGATAATGAAAAAACGTTAAATCGGGGGACTAATAATAATCCTTGATTTAACGTTTTGTTAGTTTTTAGAAGAATAACTTGCTCATTACAATCATAAATACTAATAAGCAAACTGAACTAATTGCGACAGCTCCGAAAACAGCACCGCCACGCTTAAAGATAACCTTAAAGTTAACGGAAACACCAAGAGCAGCCATGGCCATTCCCAAGAAAATATAAGCAGCTTGTACAAGCGCGTCGAGAAAGGCAGGAGAGAAAGGAAGAAATGTTCCTAATACACTCGTTAGGATAAAACCGCCTAAGAACCATGGAATAGGAAGTTTCTTTGGTTCTTTAGTGTGTTCTTCTTCACTTTCTTTGACTAGGCGATGTTGATACCAGTAACCGACAATTAATGCAACCGGTGCAAGTAAAAGGACCCGTGAAAGCTTCATAATTAAAGCATTATCGAGACTTGCTTCGCCAAATGCACCACCGGCAGCAACAGCATGAGCAATTTCGTGTAATGATCCTCCGGCAACGATTCCAAATTGCGGATCACTTAGTCCAAGCAGTGGCTTTATTCCAATTTCGATTAGGGTAAAAACTGTTCCCATTACACAAACAACGGCAACTGCAAGAACTTCATTTTCGCGTTTTCGTTCTTCATCAGTTGTTTCAATTTGTGGTGAAACTCCCATTACGGCAGCAGCACCACAGATTCCGCAACCACACGCTGATAAGATAGCCAATTCATCTTCAGCACCAAACTTACGGCTTAACCAGTAAGTAAGGATAATGGTTCCAGTAACGCCGACAGCTGCAACTAAAATCGTTTTAACACCTGCAGCAGCTAGTTTTTCAAGGTTCAAACGAAAACCGAGTAAGATAATTCCCAGTCGTAAGAACTTATTTGAGATAAACCCAATTCCGCCTGCAGCTTCAGTCCTAATACTCGATGGTACTACTTGCATTGCAATACCTAGGAGTAAGGCGATAACCAAGGCCCCAATAAGATTAACGTAGGGGAGCTTAGCTAAAAGTACTCCCGCAACGGAACAGATTAAAGTCATTACAGCAGCTAGCCAAAATGACCTAGTCTTCATGATACTCATAAGATTCTCTAACCCCCATAAAATAATGTCCTTTATAACTTTAACAAAAGTGGCTTAATAAACAAGGGGAAAACAAGGAGAAAGCCTTTTCATTGCAAATAAAATTTACTAGTAGATTGTTAATATAGTTAAATTATTTTTTAGCAATGTGTTTTACTAATCTTTACCGATTTTATGTTTATACTATAAGGTATAGTATTGCTTTGTGCTTAAAATAGTAGAAATAAACAGAGGTGTAAAAATGGATTTTCAAAATATAAAATTGACACAACCACACTCTTCTCTTGATATTTACCATAGTAAAACGGACCGTGCATTGCCAGCAATCGTGATTTTGCCTGGTGGGAGCTATAACCAGATTATGGAACGTGACTCTGAACGTGTTGCGTTAACTTTTGCAACTCATGCATGGCAATCATTTGTCGTTCGCTACCCAGTACTTGAACATAAAAATTATGAACAAGCAAAGATTGCTGTTGCTCAAGCGTTTGATTATATTACAACTCATGCGGAAGAATTAGATGTTAACACTCAGCAACTGGGGATCATCGGTTTCTCGGCTGGTGGGCAGGTTGCAGCGGCTTACAGTAATGCGTCAGCTTCAAAAGCAAAATTTGCTGCATTAGGATATCCGGTTATCCAACCTACAATTGATGAACGGATGGGGGTAACAACGGAGAATGTTGCAAAACTAGTTACGACTCAAACACCGCCAACATTTATGTGGGGATCAATTAAGGACAAGGTGACACCATTTGTGGATCATTTACACGTTTACGTCGACGCCTTGGTTAAGCATGATGTGCCATTTGAACTTCACGAATTTAGTACGGGCGGACACGGAATTGCCTTGGCTAATGAGTATACGGGAATCGTTAATAATGACCGTGTTGATGAACACATGGGTAAATGGTTCCCGCTGTTTTTAGAGTGGTTTGCAGAATTACATTTAGGATAAGGAAAAGAGATTGGGATAATAAGCACTATTCCAATCTCTTTATTATTTCCTGGGAAATTAAATTTGAATTTTCCGTGTTGCAACATGATCAATAAAGTGTTTATCGTGCTCGATGATTATCATTGGCGGACGAACTTCTTGAATTAATTTTATAATTTGCTCTTGATTATAAGTATCAAGGTAGTTTAGTGGTTCGTCCCATAAGTACAGGTGGGCGGGTTGCGCCAAAGAACGGGCGAGTTCAACTTTCTTTTGCTGCCCCATACTCATTTGCTCAATCGGAACATTAAATGTTGATCGCGCCATTCCGAGTTTACGGAGAAGGTTAAGAAAGGTATCATAATCAATCTTGTTATTTTTGGCAAAATCTTGAAGGCTGCCATGGTTATATAGATAATTTTGCCGAACAACACTAATTTTAATATTACTGCCAATGGTGATTTGTCCATCCTGCGTACCGTTAAAATCACCAAGAATAGCATGAAATAAGCTTGATTTCCCATTTCCATTGTTACCGCAAAGGATGACTTGTTCATGATTGCCGACTTTTAATGAAAGGTTGTTATAAAGAGGATGTCCAGGAAAGCTTAGGGAAAGTTTATCGATACTAAGTAAAGTCTGATGATGAGTAGGCTGAAGGTTGATTGTAAGCGGGACGACCTTTTCAACCTCTTGCAAAAGGCCTTGCCGATCTTCAATTGCTTTATCAAGGCGGCCCTTCATAATTGTTGACTTTTTCATCATCTTAGCAGCTTTCGCACTAATGAACCCCTTATCTGCGTGTGAATTATTTTTCTTTTCGTTTTCGGCTTGTTGGGCCCATTGCTGTTTTGTTTGGCGGACCTGTTTAAGATGGTGGATATCTTTTAAAAGCTGTTCATTAGTACTAATTGCTGTATTATCCCGTCGTTGTTTTTGAGCAAAGTAATTACTGTAATTTCCCTTGGCGAGAACTAGTTGATGCTGCTCAATCACTAATGTATGATCAATAATTTCATCGAGAAATGTTTGATCGTGACTAGTAATAATGAACCCGCCCTTCTTTTGTTTAAGGTACTGGGCGATCAATGACCGTCCTGCTTGATCAAGGTGATTTGTCGGTTCATCAAGCAGGGGGAAGATCCCTTCTTGAGCAAATAAGCAAGCGAGCATTACTCGTGTTTGTTCACCGCCACTAAGGGTGTTAAATGGCTGCCATAATAAAGCAGAATCGGTGTGCATCAAATTAAGCTCTCGTTCGACTTGCCATTGTTCAAGCTGGGGAACCATGTTGCTTAGGTTATTCCAAACAAAATCATCAGGATCTGCAACATCAAATGGATAATAACCGAATTTTAAATTTGTTTGAACCTGACCTCGATAGTCAAGGCAGTTTTGTAATATCTTGAAAAAGGTTGTTTTGCCGCGCCCATTTCGTCCTAATAGCCCTAGCTTCCAATCACTGCTGAGATTTAAACTGCAATCCTTAAAGAGCGGTGCTTGTCCGGGATAGGCAAAAGTTAAGTTGTTAATCGTAATTGGTTCTATCAAAAAAATCACCCTTTCATGTACGCGGAGAAAGGGTGGGTAGTAAAAAAAGCCCACCACTCTGGGCAGACTTTTAAACTAGTGGTAATTAATATCGCACTAGGTTCATTACGATCAGTCATTGAATTTAATTCTACCCAGAGTATCTCCCCGTGTTAATCCACAGTAAGCGATACGTTAAATTGTGTAGAATTAAAATTTCAATGGATGATCCCTCCTAAAATTCAATGCACTAAATATAGCAAGTTAAAAATAAATTGTCAATAATTAATTTAATTCGCCATCAGCAATTTGATCTAACATCGGGCGTGATGGGATAAAGAATAGTTGTCCGCCAAGAATGTTAGAGAAAGTTAATAAGTAGTCATTTTGATCCAGCATGTTTTCCAGCATTTTCTTAGTAACATTCCAATGACGCGAGTAACCGATGAAGAATGTTCCGGTGTTACCTGATGCAGGGTCAGAATATGGGACGTTCATACGAACAATCTTTTGCTCAACGCCGTCAATTTCAGCTTGGGAAGCGACATTGTGGGCGTTCTTAAACTTTTCTTGTTCACTTAGTTCAAGATCGGAAAACTTCTTTCGGCCAACTGCTTTTTCTTGATCTTCAGTAGTTAGTTTATTCCAAATATCCATGTTATGGCGCCATTTTTGTGCAAAGGCATATGAACCATTCTCAAAAGTGGGATCTTCATCGCCAATAATTGCGTAATCAGCAGCATCTTGCGGCTCAGGATTTTCGGTACCATCGATAAAGCCAATAATTGCGCGGCCTTCAAAATAGCGGAATCCTTTTGTTTCATCAACAACGTTAGTAATATCTTTAATAAAAAGCATAATTTGAGCCATAAACTCATAAACAACTGCTTCATCATTAGCACGAATGTGGAGGAAGATATCTCCTTCAGCTGCAGGCATTTTATATTTTGGACCGGTGAGTGTTTGATATGTCTCTAGTTCCTTAGGCTTAGGGGCGTTAGGAAAGAGGTAGTCCCATGCATCGCTACTAAAACCAAGAGCGACTTTTAAATTACCTTTATTATCACGAATCCGAAGAGAACGGGTAATAGCCTGGAAACGATCAACGAATTCCTTAATTGCTTCCTGTTCTTTTGCCCGATCCTGGCGCTTTAATTCTAAAACAGTGAATTGAACATGCTCACCAGCATCTTTCCAAACATCTTGAGCTTTATTTGGGTTCATTACCATGAGATGATCTCCTCCTTATAAAGAGTATTATATTATCACAAGACAATTATAGCATTCTTTCACGATTTAATTGTAATAGTTATCACATTAAGTTGAAGCCGCTTTCAAACTGCCTTAAAATAAAGGGTGTAATTATTTTTATAAAGGGGTGGTTTTATGCAGGAAACACAGGCAAAGAAAAAGCATCGGTTCCATATGCCTACTGCGTTTACGATTTTATTTTTAATTATTATTTTAATTGCAATTTTAACGTGGATTATTCCAGCAGGGACATATGAGACAGATAAGGCAGGAAATATTATTTCCGGTACATATAAGACGGTGGCAAATAAGCCTCAAGGAATTTGGGATATCTTTATGGCACCGGTTATCGGGATGGTTGGTGACAAGCAAACTGATGGTGCAATTTCTGTTTCGCTTTTTATTCTCGTTATTGGGGGCTTTTTAGGGGTCATCAATAAGACAAATGCTCTAAATGAAGGAATTACTTCAATTGTTCGGCGCTATAAAGGACGTGAAAAACGATTGATTCCAATCCTCATGCTTTTATTTGCCCTCGGTGGTTCAACTTATGGAATGGGTGAAGAAACGATTGCGTTTTATCCGTTATTAATCCCTGTTATGATGGGGGTAGGATTTGACTCAATTGTTGCCGTGGCGATTGCCTTAGTTGGAAGTCAAGTAGGGTGCTTGGCTTCAACCGTTAACCCATTTGCCACCGGTGTTGCTTCTCAAACGTTGAATATTTCACCGGGTGATGGCTTAGTTTCCCGGGTAATACTTTTAATTATTACAATTACTATTAGTATTCTTTATGTTTATCATTATGCTTCAGTAATTGAGAAGGATCCGACTAAGTCTTTGGTTTACAATCAACGGGCAGAAGATGAAAAGCATTTCTTAGTAAAGGCTAGTCCAAATGATGACCACAAAATGACTGGTCGGCAAAAGACCGTTATCTGGTTATTTGGGATTACTTTTGTTGTAATGATTCTTGGTTTGATCCCATGGTCTAATCTTAATAGTCATTGGACATTCTTCGATAAATTCACAAAGTGGCTAGTTAACATTCCGTTTTTAGGTGATTTATTGGGTCACGATATGGCACCTCTTGGGACATGGTACTTCAATGAAATTACAATGCTATTTCTTTTTATGTCAGTCTTAATTATGGCGGTTTATCATATGAAGGAAAGCGAATTTGTTGATGCCTTTATGTCTGGAATGAGTGATTTCTTGAGTGTTGCAATTATTGTTGCAGTTGCTCGGGGAATTCAAGTAGTAATGAATAACGGGATGATTACTGGGACTGTCCTTCACTGGGGAGAATTAGGCCTTCATGGATTATCGCAAACAGTATTTATTATTCTGACATATATTTTCTATATTCCAATGTCATTCTTAATCCCATCAACATCCGGCCTAGCAGCAGCAACAATGGGAATTATCGGACCAATGGGACATTTTGCTCATGTTTCGGGGAGCCTGGTAATTACTGCTTACCAAGCGGCTTCCGGTTGGGTTAACTTAATTACGCCTACATCAGGAGTTGTTATGGGAGCTTTAGCAATTGCCCACATTAATGTCGGTATTTGGTGGAAGTGGATGCTAAAATTAATGATTTATCTCTTTATTGCTACTTGTGTATTCTTAGGAATTGCAGCATTACTGTAGGAGGAGAATTTAATGGATAAGATTATTACAGAAGATGAACAGAAAGCAGCCGTTAAGACTTTAGAACGATTGATCTCTGTACCATCATATAATCAACAAGCAGAAGATGGTGCGCCATTTGGACGGGGGATTCGCAATGCCCTTGATGAAATGATGAAGATTTGTGACGAACTAGGATTTAAAACTTACGAGGATCCTGACGGGTACTATGGTTATGCAGAAGTCGGCAGCGGCGATAAGCTCTTTGGGATAATTTGTCACCTTGATACGGTTCCGGCAGGTGATTTAGGAAAATGGCAACACAATCCGTTTAAGGGAACAGTAATTGATAATGCGGTTTATGGACGTGGCTCGCAAGATGATAAGGGTCCTGGAATTGCAGCTTTATATGCTGTTAAAGCACTAATGGATCAAGGGTACCATTTTAACCAGCGGATTCGGTTTATTTATGGAACTGATGAGGAAATCTTGTGGCGGGGAATTGCTGAATATAATAAGAAGGAAGCACCAATTGATAGCGGTATTTCTCCAGATGCAGAATTCCCGCTAATTTATGCCGAAAAAGGCCTTCAGCAGTCTTATCTTGTTGGTCCGGGAACCAATCAGTTGAAGCTTAAATTGAAGAATGCTTTTAATGCTGTTCCAGATAGTGCAGTATATGATGGACCAAAACAGGATGAGGTTAAAGCAGCCTTAGATAAGCATGGTTTTGAATATACTAGTGATGATAATTCAATTACTGTTATTGGTAAGTCAGTTCATGCCATGATGGCCCCTGAAGGAACAAATGCCGTATTACGGTTAGCAATTGCCCTTGATGATGTTTTTGATTTTAAGCCTCTTGACTTTATCGGAAAGCTATTTAAGGAAGACGCAACAGGAAGCAATGTGCTTGGCGATGTTCATGATGAATCCGGACAACTCACTTTCAATATCTCTAGTCTCGAAATTAATGAAGATGAAACGCGGATGCAAATTGATTTGCGGATTCCGGTAACAGTTGATCGTGATAAATTATTGGAGAAGTTAAGTAAGCAAGTAGCTGAATATGATCTTAAGTACGTCCACTTCGATTATTTAGCTCCGTTGTATGTTCCTAAGGATAGTAAATTAGTTCAGACATTAATGGAAGTTTATAAAGAACAAACAGGTGATGTTGATGCTGAACCACAAATTTCAGGCGGTGCAACATTTGCGCGGACAATGAATAACTGTGTTGCCTTTGGCGGAATGTTACCGACAACGCCAGACTACATGCATCAGGCAAATGAACAGTGGCCATTACCGGATATGTATAAAGCGATGGAGATTTATGCACAGGCAATTAAGAAATTGTGTGTTGACTGATTGTTAAATTTAAGGAGAGTAAAGCAGTAATTTACCTGAAATGCTTTACTCTTTTTTAATAAATTAATTCCAAAGCGATAATGTGTATCTTTGCACAATTTTTTAAAAAGCAGCCCGAAATAGCGCCACCATCTGTTTTCATTTACTTTCATTTAAATCGCGTTACAATAATAATGAAATGGATTACAATTTTTAAGGAAAAATCTTTGTTAATCGTTTGACATTTTGAAATACTCATTGTATATTATTGATGTACAGTAATGATAAACGTTTATCAATAATCCTATAGAAAGAGTACCTACTAATTATGAATAACAAAAATTCTATTGTTACAAAATTGGCATTCTTGTCAGTTTCTTTCATGGTTACGAGTGCTTATGCCATTCAAGGTTCTTTACCGCAATTAAAGGCGGCACTCGGAATCTCACAAACACAGTCAGAATATTTAGTTACAACCCCATCATTTGCCGTAATGATTTTCGTTGTTCTTTCACCATTACTCCAACAATGGTTTAACATTTCTGATAAAAAGATCATTATGGCCGGAGTTACTATCGTTGGTCTTGCAGGGATTGTACCGATGTTTGCTAACGACTACACCACGATTTTAATTTCCCGGTTAGTCTTGGGAGCAGGATTTGGTTTATACAACTCTCAAGCTATTTCAATGATTTCGGTTTGGTATGAAGGTACTACCCGCGCTCAAATGCTTGGTTGGCGTGCTGCTGCTGAACAAATTGGTCAGGCATGTACCCTTGCTATTGCTGGTTTAATCCTTAGCTACGCCGGCTGGCATGCATCATTTGCCGTATATCTTCTTGCCTTTATCGTTCTCTTCTTCTTTGCAATCCGTGTTCCTGACGACAGTAAAGCTCAAGATAATCATGTTGCTGAAGATGACCTTGCTGCAGAATTAACTGAAGAAGACGAACCGATTAAAAAGATTAGTCCGGTAGTTTACTTGCTTGTTCTCTTTGCTTTCTTGCTAGTTGTTGATTATGTTGGAATGGAAAATCGTTTCCCTGGTTTAGCAGTTGCAATTAAGGGAAACAACTATACCGGGTCTTCAATGTTCCTTTCGTTAATGTTAATCGGAGCAACACTCGGTGGCTTATTCTACGGATCAATTAATAAGGTTCTTGGTTTTAATACTGTTTACCTTGGTCTCGGATTAATGGCCATTTCAAATTTCTTGTTTGCTTTTGCTAACGGTAACTTTGTAATGCTGGTAATTGGTTTGCTCTTAATCGGTTTCCCATTACAATTAGTTTCTCCATTGATTTTCAACTTGTTGCCAGACCTAGCTCCTGCTAAACGTCAGCCTTTAGTAACATCAATGGTACTTATTGGTTTTAACTTTGGAGCTTTCTTCTCACCAACAATTGCTGAATGGATGAACCGGTTAATGGGACGTCCACTTAGCGGAATGGATCTTGCTGCTCCGTTCCCTATCTATGGGGTAATGCTAATAGTTATTGCCTTGATTATTTTCTTTGCAACTCGTCGCTCAAAACAAGCTAACTAAATTTATTGGAGGTTTTTATTATGCCAATCAAAAATGAAGCAATGTTAATTACTTACTCTGACTCAATGGGTAAAGACATTAAGGAAACTCATGAAGTATTAAAGAAGTACATTGGTGATGCTATTGGTGGAGTTCACTTGCTTCCATTCTTCCCATCAACTGGTGACCGTGGATTTGCACCTTACCGTTACGATGTTGTTGATTCAGCATTTGGTGACTGGAACGATGTTGAAGCGCTTGGTGAAGATTACTACTTAATGTTTGACTTTATGATTAACCATATTTCAAAGAAGTCAGAAATGTACCAAGACTTTAAGAAGAAGCATGATGATTCTAAGTACAATGATTTCTTTATTCGTTGGGAAAAGTTCTGGGAAAAGGCTGGTAAAAACCGCCCAACTCAAGAAGATGTTGACTTAATCTACAAGCGGAAGGATAAAGCCCCTAAGCAAGAAATTACCTTTGATGACGGCACGACTGAAAACTTGTGGAATACATTTGGTGAAGAACAGATTGACATCAATGTTAAGAGCAAGGTTGCCAATGAATTCTTCAAGGAAACATTAATCGATATGGTTAAGCATGGTGCTGATATGATCCGTCTTGATGCATTTGCTTACGCTATCAAGAAAGTTGGTACTAATGACTTCTTCGTTGAACCTGAAATTTGGGACCTCTTAAATGAAGTTCAAGACATTTTAGCACCATACAAGGCAATCATTCTTCCTGAAATTCATGAACACTACACTATTCCACAAAAGATTTCAGAACATGACTTCTTTATTTATGACTTCACCTTGCCAATGACTACTCTTTACACCCTTTATTCTGGTAAGACTAACCGCCTTGCTAAGTGGTTAAAGATGTCACCAATGAAGCAATTCACTACCCTTGACACTCATGATGGTATTGGAGTTGTTGATGCAAAGGATATTTTGACTGATGACGAAATTGAATATGCATCAAACGAATTGTACAAGGTCGGTGCTAATGTTAAGCGGAAGTACTCAAGTGCAGAATACAATAACTTGGATATTTACCAAATCAATTCTACTTACTACTCTGCTTTAGGTGACAATGACAAAGCTTACTTGCTTTCTCGTGCATTCCAAATCTTTGCTCCTGGTATTCCAATGGTTTACTACGTTGGTTTACTCGCTGGTTCAAACGATCTTGAATTACTTGAAAAGACTAAGGAAGGTCGTAACATTAATCGTCACTATTACACTAAAGAAGAAGTTGCCAAGGAAGTTCAACGGCCAGTAGTTAAGAACCTCTTAGACTTACTTGCATGGCGGAACAAATTTGCAGCATTTGATCTTGATGGCTCAATTGAAGTTGAAACACCAACTGAAACTACTATCAAGATTACGCGGAAAGACAAGGATGGCAAGAATGTTGCTGTTCTTGACGCCGATGCCGCTAACAAGACTTTTACTGTTACTGCTAACGGCGAAAAGGTTATGGAACAAAAATAGTAGTTCATAGTTCATAATCTCTCTCAAAATAGGCAGTGTTCCTTTCCAAAAACGCTTAATTCTCTCTTAATAAACTGCCTATAAAAAGAGCGAGGCTAGAAATTGAAAGTTTCTAGTCTCGCTCTTTTTGCATTAATCTAAAATTGGCTTTGTTACACGGGCAAGCTGCTCAATTACTTGTTGACCGGCTGCCATCGTTTGATTCTTATCGGTATATACAGCAATCGTGTAGTCTGTTCCATTACTATTTTTTACATAACCAATACTATTTACAATCCATTCGTCTTTACCATAATTTAGCCAGCCATTTTTCAAAGCAAAGTTATCGCTGCTAGCTGAGATACCCCAAGATTGATCATTTTCAACATTACTCATTAAGTCGCGGATTTCACTTCTATCCTCATCAGATAAGATCTTAGACTTATAGAAAATGTTGTTTAGCAGTTTAACCTGATCTTTAGGCGTCGTAACAGTTAATCCCCAACTGCTGTTTGCTTTGGACTGGTTCATCCCGAACTTCTCAAACGTTTGTTGAAGGCCGTTTTTTCCTCCGAGGTAGTTTTCAAATAATTCGCTTGTCGAATCATTATCACTTTGTTCAATCATTTTAGTTGCTAATGATTTTTGGTGACTAGTTAACGGTCCTTTTTGATTAGCAATGATTCCCGCTAAGATACTAACTTTAACTGTACTAGCTGTTCGGAATTTATGCTGAGGTGCATTACTAGAAGTATAAATCTGATGGGTCTTAGGGGAATATACCGCAATACTGACGTTGTTATTAGAGGTGAAGATAATTTTATTCCATGCGGATTTTAACCGGGCGTTTGTTGAGGTAAAATGATGGACTCCCATTATAATAAGCAGGATAGCGATAATAATTAGGATAAGCTTACCAGGTTTACGCCGATGATGCTGCGATCTCTGCATTCTTTAACGACCCTTTCTAATTAAAAATTAGCATACTTAATTAATGATACAAGTAATTTAAAAAAATAAAAGATACAATTTATTTTTTTAATGAAAAATAAGACTTTCAGTCAAAATTTAATCAAATCGTCATGTTTTTTGGGGTAAGGATAGGATATGATAGTTAGGTATGTATAAGGAGAGAAAGTAGTTCTAATGAAGAAAGTTAAATCTTTTTTTGCCAAATTATTATTGGTAATTGCAACAGTTAATATAATTTTAGGCGGACTAAGCATCTTTGCGCGAGTTCATGCAGAAACAGCGGCGTTTAATATGGATGCGCGGGCAGCTTATGCAATTGATGCAGAAAGCGGTCAAGTCCTCTATCAAAAAAATGCGACAAAATTGTACCCGATTGCTTCAGTTATTAAAATTTTGACTTTAGGGGTAATTGAACAGGATATCCGTAACCATCATTTGAAATGGGATCAAAAAATTAAAATAACGCCAGCAGTTGCCAAAATGGCCGATGACTGGCATTTCTCAAATGTGCCCTTAGTAAAGGGACAAGAATATACGGTCCGCCAGCTGGTTGATTCTATGATGCTCGTGTCAGCAGATGGCAGTACCGAAGCGCTTGCCTTAGCAGACGCTGGTAGTACTGAGGCGTTTAATAAAAAGATGCAGGCTTTTGCGAAAAAAGCTGGTGTAACTGATGCTAAGATTTATAATATGATCGGGTTGCCTAATGGTGATTTAGGAAAGCATAAGCTTAAGGACGTCGATAAAGATGCGGAGAACTTATTATCTGCTAAAGACGTAGCACTTATTTCAAAATATCTCGTTGAAAAATATCCGGAGACTCTTGAAATTACAAAACAGAAATTCGCTAACTTTGATGTAACAAAAGATCAGCAATATCTAATGACAAATGTAAATGCTTTGTTACCCCAAAATGGTTTTGCCCCTAAAGAGGGAGAAATTGATGGGTTAAAGACAGGTAATACTGATCGTGCGGGTAAATGTATTGTTTCAACAGGGACATTTTCCGGTCGGCGAGTAATTCTAGTTGCATTGCATACTAAAGGTGAATGGAATGACCAATCAAAGATGCAACAAGATTTTTATAATAAGCTTGTTGATGAATATCAGCCTGTCCAAGCAAAGAAAATTAGTGATATTTCCACCAAAATTAAAGCTGTAAAAGTTACTAACGGCAAGGATAAGAAGAACACTCAGATAGAACTGAACAAGGCAACAACGGTTTGGCTTCCTAAGAACGTTAAACTAGGAGCAACCAAGCCAACCTTAAAATTAAACGGTGGTCAACAAAGCCTTGAAGCACCAATTAAAAAGGGTCAGCAGGTTGGTAAACTTGTTTTACATATACCGGGGCTGCCAGACTTTGACATGTCGGTGTATGCAAGTCAAAATATTGCTAAAAAATCAATTTTTAACTAATACTAGGTGTTAAAAGTGAGTAGGGATAAAGCCTGCTCATTTTTTATTATTTATATAATGTCTTTGTAATCTTATTTTACCTTCGCATAATATATAAGCCGTATCATTTGTATAATTTAAATTATAAAAATATAATAAAGATGAATTAGGAATTATAGCTATTGTATTAGGAGGTAATTATTTATGGCTGATTATGCAAAGCGTCAACTTAAGGCTTTAGACCGAATTGCAAAGAAGATTGCAGATGCTGAAGGACACTTAACAAAGATTGAAGATAGTGTTGACAACGAAAAGCACCGTACCGCACAACACGAAACAATCAAGGATATTAAGTCAATTCTTAAGCACGCTTGGAAAGTAGATAAGGACTCAATAAAGCTTGAAGAACGTGCTGGTGAAGGTCACAAAGATCCAGCAGAAAATCATTATGTTTACATGGAAGACGAAGAAGGAGTTATTAAGGACCTTAATAATGCCTTTAAGGAACTCGATGAGAAGTTAGCAGCTCTTACCGATGATGAAGGCGGTAAGATCAAGGCATTCCGTGCAGAACACCATTACCTTGAAAAGGCAAAGGATATTCTTCAAAAGGCTGGTAAGTACAATCCAGATGAAAAAGATTAATTTATAATTCCTAACAACTAATAAAAGAGGTCAGAGTAAAATCCGACCTCTTTTATTAGTAACATTGAAAGATAAAAATAGTTGAGGCCGAGAAAAACTTTTTGCTTTCTCAGCCTCTTTGTGTATTTCACTATTATTTACTAATTAATATTCGACATGCCACTTAATAGTGTAAGTTTTTTCTTCACCAGGATGTAGTGTGATATCACCAAATTCTGGGTGGTGTGGTGCATCTGAAAGATTTTGTGCTTCCATGGCGAGACCTAAGTGGGGATGAACTTGTCCATGATTGTAAACAGCAGCGTCATCCGAGTTCATTGTGTACATAACCAATCCATTGCGGTCAGAGTAAAGGCTCATTTTACGACCGCTTTCTGGATCTTCAAGTGTAGCAACGGGCTTTGTAAGACTAGGAGTTACTTCCCAAATATCATCAAAACCGTTTTCTTTTGTAGAACTCATCTTTTCTAGGGCATCACCTAGGCGGGTAGGAGTACCAAAGTCAAATGGAGTCCCTTCATTAGCAACCTTTTCACCAGTTGGAATCTTTCCATCATCAACTGCTAAGTGATTTTCTGAGTTAACATAAAGCTTTAATTGGTCAATGGTTGGAACATTCGCTGCTGCCATATTCCAGTATGTGTGATTAGTAGGGTTAAATAATGTGTCAGCGTCGGTAGTTGCTGAAATCTTAAGTGAAAGATAATCGTCATTATTTAAGGTATACGTTGCAGTTATATGCATTTTACCAGGATAAGTATCAACTTCTGGGCTTAATGTTAAACTAAGAGTGATTGAAACAGAGTCGGCAGTTGCTTCAGTACTATCAACGTGCCAAATATGACTGTAAAAGCCATTCGTACCACCATGCAAGGCATTTTTTCCTTCGTTTTGTTCAATCTGATAATCTTTACCATTGATACTAAACTTACCGTCAGCAATTCGTCCTGCAACCCGACCAATTAAACGATTAGTACAGAAACCATTGTTGGTAAAGTTGTCAAGATTTTCAGATGTTAAGATCATATCTGCTTTTCCACCATCTTTTGTCGGCACTTTGAAAGATTGTAATAGACCAGCAAAATCTAAAATTCCGGCTTGAACACCGTTGTCATTAGTTAAAATATATTTTGTTACCGGTTCACCTTTATATGTTCCGAATGGTACTTTAGAAATTTCCATAAATTCGTTCCTCCTTGAAGTAAGCGCTTTATTACAGTTACTATTTTACCACAATTTTATTTTAAAATCGTGCAATCGTTTGCACAAGTTTGAATATGCTAGAATAAAAGTTGAAGTTTACAGTGAAATTTATGAGGGATAGTAAATGACTAAAAATAAGTGGGATAAATTCAAGAAGAGTTTTAGTAAAAATTTTATCGACTTTTTAATGATTTTTGCAGCTGAGCAAGATTTTATTAACAAGCACCGCCATAAGAGCAGTATTATCAAGGAACAAGATCGTTATGGGAACGATCAGCGAAATAAACATGAAAATAAAGGGTAGTATCCTTAATGGCCTTTGGCAAACTTATCTTTAATGCTGAATAAGTAATTTTACATATCGTATGATTTATATATATTGATAGCCAATATTGACTTTATTAGCAATCGTATTGTTATATGAATTATCTCTTTTTTATATTCGGTTATCAATCGATATCAATAAATAGATATTTAATCTATTGAAAAATAAAATTTATCTAATTTAAAAATCGATAATTATAGAATAAACGTTGATACGACAATAATAAGGTCGTTTTTTTTTTTTTTTTATCAATCGAAAGATAAACGAAAATAGCTTGAAATGGTAAGGACGATTACATAAAATGAGGGTGTTGTAAGACAAATATTTTGAAGTTTTTATTTTGGGAGGATTATTTATGAAAAATAATCAAGTACATTACAAAATGTATAAAGCTAAAAAGAATATTGTATACGCTGGTTTAATGACCACTGCTACTTTAGCTGGTCTTACATTAGCAAATGTAAATAATAATGAAGTTCACGCTGATGTTGTTGCTCAACCCGCAATTACTGCAACAACTAACACGAGTGCTGCTTCAAACGTTTCATCTGATGTAGTTTCACAAGCTCAAGAAAAAGTAAATGCTGCTAGTGATGCAGTTACAGCTGCTTCTAGTGCTGTTGTTGCCACAAGTGTTGCTAACAGTACTGCTCAAGAAAACGTAGCAGCTGCTAAGAGTGCGGCAACCTCAACTGCTCAAAGTAACGCTAACTCAACTTCTGCTGTTGCAAGTTCAGCATTCAACGATTACAGTGCAGCTAAGTCAACTGCTAGTGCGGCAACCAATGTTTCAACTAATATTGCAAACGCCTACAATGAATTTAAGGATGGCAAAACCGACAATGCCTTAAATGCTGCTCAATCAGCTGTTAGCCAAGCCCAAAAGCTTTATGGCAATAACAGTTCACAAGAGCAAACTGCTGAAAATGTAATTAATGCAATTAACGAATACAACCAAAACCCAACTGTTTCCAACAAGGGTAAGGCTGTTGATGCTCTTAATGCATACGAAAAGTACGCTAATGATCAAATTGTTTCAGCACAAAAGGCACTTGACGAAGCAAATGCTAACCAAGCTAACCTTCAAAAACAATTAGATGCAGCTGTTAGCGCACAAAAGACTGCTAAGACTGCTCTTGATAATGCTAAGTTAGCTGTTAACATCGATGCATTAAAGAAAGCATATCAAGATGCTTCTGCTACTGCTGAAAAGGCAGCAACTGCTTTGAACACTGCTAATGAAGCATTAGCTAATGCGCAAAAGGCACTTGATGAAGCACGTAATGCTCAAACTGATGCAGCAACTAAGCTGGGCACTACTAACCCAGACATGACAGCTCTCCAAAAGGCTGCTAATGATGCTCAAACTAAGGTAAACGAAACAGGTAACTCCTTAGAAGAAGCAAATGCTGATCTTAAGACTGCCCAAACAAATTATGATGGTGCAGCAAACCGTCAAACAACTGCATCTGAAGCTTACACTAAGGCAGAAACAGCATTAAACGATGCAAAGGCTGCTGATCAAAAGGCTCAAGATGCCGTTGTTAAAGCTGAAAATGATTTGCAAAATGCAGATGATTATTCAGTAGAATACCTTACTGAAGCCCTTGATGCTGCTAAAGCCGATGCTGAGAAGACTGCAGCAGCTTTAACTAATGCGCAAAAAGCATTTGACGAAGCTAATACTGCATTGAATGGTGTACAAACAGAAGTAAATGCTACTGGTGAAGCTCTTGAAAATGCAAAGACTCGTCAAAAAGATGCCCAAGATGCCCAAGATGCCCATGACGCTGCTGTAAATGCCCAAACAGCCGCAGCAAATAAGTTAGCTGCTGCTAAGGCTTACCAAAGTGCAACCGCTAACGTAAACAAGGCAAGTGAAGACTTTGGTAATGCGCAAGCTGCTCAACAAAAGGCGCAAAAGGTTGCTGACGATGCAACAAATGCGCAAACAGATGCTCTTAACAAGTACAATCAAGCACACCAGCTTGAACAAGATGTTGCAAATGCTCAACAAGCATTTGATGAAGCACGTAATGCCCAAACAGCTGCAGCAAATAAGTTAGCCGCTGCTAAACAATATCAACAAGCATCTGTTAAGGCCGAAGCTGCTGCTAAGGCATTGAACACTGCCAATGAAACATTAGCTAATGCGCAAAAGGCACTTGATGAAGCACGTAATGCTCAAACTGATGCAGCAACTAAGCTGGGCACTACTAACCCAGACATGACAGCTCTCCAAAAGGCTGCTAATGATGCTCAAACTAAGGTAAACGAAACAGGTAACTCCTTAGAAGAAGCAAATGCTGACCTTAAGGATGCTCAGGATAACTATGATGTTGCTGCAAACCGTCAAACAACTGCATCAGAAGCTTACACTAAGGCAGAAGCAGCATTAAACAATGCAAAGGCTGCCGAACAAAAAGCTAAAGATGCCTATGACGCTGCTGCACAAGACAACATCAACGAACCAAATGAATGGAATGATGCAGCAGAACAACAAGCAAAAACAGATTGGGATAAAGCTTCCGCTGCTTTAACTAAGGCTCAACAAGCATTTGATGAAGCTAACACTGCATTGAATGGTGCTCAAGCAGAAGTAAACGCGGCTGGTGAAACCCTTGAACACGCACAGGCACGTCAAAAGGCTGCTCAAGATGCACATGATGCTGCTGTAAATGCACAAACAGCTGCAGCGAATAAGTTAGCTGCTGCTAAGGCTTACCAAAGTGCAACTGCTAATGTAAACAAGGCAAGTGAAGACTTTGGCAATGCACAAGCTGCTCAGCAAAAGGCCCAAGCAGCATTTGATGAAGCCATGAATGCTCAAACAGACGCTGCTAAAAAGTTAGGTACAACTAACCCAGATATGGCAGCCCTTCAAAAGGCATACGATGACGCTTCAACTGCTGCTAACCAAGCAGGTGCAAAGCTTGAAGATGCTAAGGCTGCTCTTGCAAAGCAAAACCAAAAAGTTGCTGATGCTCAAAAGGCATATGATGACGCAACTACTAAGGTTAACAATGCAACTAAGGCATTAGAAGATGCTAAGGCTGCTACTAAGAAGGCTCAAGATACCTTCAACCAAAATAATGAATTCGCTACTGATGCTGCTGCAGCATACAACGAATTGAACGCTGACCACGCTGAAAATGCTTTGAACACTGCCCAAGGTTTACTTAATAAGGTTCAAAAAGTTTATGGTTACAATGCACCACAAACTGATGCTGCCGAAGCATTGGTAAGTGCTCTTAAGGATTACTACCTTAACCCAACCACTCCAGCTGATAAGACTGCTACCTTGGATAAGATTCAAGCAGCACAAAACGTATTCAACGACCTCGTTAAGAATGCTAACGAAGCCAAGGATGCTGCTGAAGCTAAGTACCAAGACGCTCAAAAGAACGCTGATGCTGCTAAGGCAATTCTTGACCGTGTAAATAATGGTGACTTTAGCGACTTCCCAGCCGTTAAGGATGCAGAAGAAGCTCAAAAGCTTGCTCAAACCAACTACGACAACGCTTTGGCTAACTTGAAGAATGCCCAAGCTAACTTAGATATGGCTAACGCAAACCTTGAAGCTGCCAAGAAGGCTGCTAGTGAAAAGCCAGCTGATAAGCCATCAACTGGTGATGACAACACTAATAAGGGTGAAGACAACACCAACAAAGGTGACGACAACGCTAATAAAGGCGAAGATAACACCAACAAAGGTGACGACAACGCTAATAAGGGCGAAGACAACACCAACAAAGGTGATAACAACGCTGCTAAGAATGATAATGCAGGTGTTGTAAACGACACTAAGAAGAGTGAAGCTACTACTGCTGTAACTGCTGACAAGAAGGCTGCTGCAACTACTAACTTAACTCGTGCAGAATACAAGACTGCTAATAAGCAAAACAATGCTAAGGCAGAAACATTACCACAAACTGGTAACGAAAGTGGTGTTGCTGCTGTTGCCTTAGGAGCAGCTGCTGCTATGTTTGGCCTTGGTTTAGCTGGTAAGAAGCGCGAATACTAATAACTTAATTAAGAGTTAATTATTGGTTAAGAATCTAATATTATATTTTGTTCGGACATACTAGAGGGTTGTGACAAAGGGTTGCTTTGCCACAACCTTTTAGTTTATTTACAGGATTAGTGAGGTAAATGGTATGGCTGATCTAAAAGCAGCATTAACGCAAGCCCAGAAAACTTATGAACAGGCGCAGAAGTCGTATGAAAAACTTAACCAGAAGTATCACGATGCAAAGGCGGCAGTGATCTCTGCACAGAATACCTTTGCAGGGGTACAAACAATTGGCGATCGGACGACTATTACTACCAGTAGTCAATTGCTGAAAAACGTTCAAGATAATTTAGACCGTATTTCTGCTAATTTATTAGTAGCAAGAGGAAACTTGAAAGCAGCACGTAATAATTTAGAAAATGCTAAAAAAGCAGTTGAAGTAGAAAAGGAAAATAACCAGCCGTTTAAACAATCAACTTTCACTACTATTTCAACAAGCTATGGGAAAATTAAACTCTCAAAGGAGCCGGAGCCAGCTAAACCGACCCCTAAAAAGCAGTCGGATGCTGAAACAGTTAAGATGACAAGAGCTGAATACCGTAAAAGGATGAATCAACGAAAATAAGAGTGGGATAGAGCTAGTTTGCCTAGTGTCTCATCGCCTAAAGGATAGCTACTACGCTGTTGCATTACTATCTTTAAAATAATTAAAGGACTGGGTTAATTCCCAGCCCTTTTTAGATCCATTATTAACTTATTAATTTTCCTTCCATAATGGCATGTTTGAATTGTTCAAAATCAACTGTTACCTGTTCAACATATTTTAATGCCCAATCAGCTAAGAGTGTGTCAAGCTTTTTTTGATGCTTTAAATAACCACGAATCATTGGGGCAGTTGGACTTTGAAAATGAGCCATTGCAAGTAGGTAAGCACATGTCTGACAATAAAACTGAAAACTCTCAAAATCAAGTTTATTAACATTGATGGATTCTTTCATGTCACGGAACTGACGAATATAATAACTTCGCCCGCCAAAATTGGTGCTTCCTAAAAAACGATCTGACGAAGATTGCAAAACACGTTGGGCTGTCACAATCCGTTGCCCAGCAATGCCACCGTTTTTGATTACTTGCTGAACAGGGAGCGAGAGCATGTTATAACGGAGCGGCATTGCTTCTTTAACCTGTAAAACAAGATGACTGCCATCATTACCAGTAAGCATTATTAAGTAACAGCGCGTTCCAAAGCTTCCTACTCCAACACTATAACGGATAATATCTGAAATATGGAAATTGGCTAACAGTACACGAACGTCTTGACGAACATTTTCGCAGTATTGCTGATAGCCCTTAACGATTTGCTGATAGCGAATAGCACTAAGATGGCGGGCACGTGGTGGATTATCGCGGAAGACCAAGTGTCCCTGGTTATTGACTGTCGCCATTTTTTGAATTATTTCTTCTGAATTACTGCGTTGACTCTTTTTCAGAACCTTATTAAGAACGGTTTGCATTTGGGTTGAAATATCGCCAAAGGACTCAATTGCTTTACCCATGTCCTCATATGCAAACGAGAAGTAAAATAATTGTAAAAGACTCATCTTATTGGCACTTTTAATGGTATGACGATATGTTTTAGTGGTGACTTGAAGCAGACGATAAAGGTCGGCACGATCGAAATCGTTTTCTTCTCCGGCTAGTTCTGCACTAACTAAGAGTCTTTTTAGATCGCTTTCCCAATTACCGATTCTTGCTTCATCAAAATCGTTTAAACCAAAAAGAAGCTTTCGTTCGGGAGAGGCATAAAAACCAAAATTATTTACATGGGCATCTCCGCAAATAATAATAGGAAGATTGCTCTGAGATTGATGCTTAAGGTCGTGCTCCATTAATTCGGCTGTCCCGCGAAAAAAAGCAAACCGGCTTGCAAGCATACGTTGATGGCGGAGGGCTAGCAATTCGCGAATCATATTCGCTTCTGTTATTTGAATTGTTCGAACTGGATTACGATTAACAGGAATAAAAGTCCCTAGCATTTCACTAGTGATATCCTTTTGTCGTTGTTTTCCAGCATTTTCAAGTTCTGCTTTTGTTTTATTTATTTGAATTTTTTTAAGGTCAAAGATATCAAGTTTTTGATTGATCAAAAGAGGCGCATCCTTTCAAAGACAGTACATTATACCCTATTTTAAATCTTTTATTTTGTTTGTAAATATGGTTTGATTGAGTTGATAAATAATGTTTTTTAAAATAAAATTAATATAAGTTAAGTAATAAAAAGGAGTTGATATGGTGATTATTGCAGTGGAAAATTCACTTGCCCAACATTTGCACATTAACTCACAAATAATGTCACCCTCTGAGTTATTAGATACCAATGCTTGGACAATTCGGGTTGCTGGTGAATTCATGATTATAATGAATAATTTGATGTCGTTTCCTGTTATTGTTCGTCATCCCCAACGTTTTAATGATTCGCGATCGTTCATGACAGCATTTAAACGTGAATTTTTACAATTATTAGAAATATCGCCAATTCCGCATGCAAAAATTAGAATGATCCGTGATGCTCAATTCGGTAAGGTGGCATTCACACGGCAGATTCAGCCAGAAACACAACAGCAGCTACAAAAATACCAGAACTTAATGATAGGACCTAATTCGATCATTGACTGGGAGAAGAATCCTAGTAATGCCGAAATCGCCCTTCAATTAGCTGAACAAACACAAATTATTAACCAGGCAACTGATGAAGAATATGTAGTAATGGATATCTTTGAGGATTATTCCATCACTGATTTTAAAGTTCCGTCCCATCCCGAACTTAATGAGCATAATCGTCGTTACCTTTATCGTTCACTTTCAATTAACGATATTATGAATGCAACAGCAGTCGGTGAAAAGATTCTTGATGATTATGAAGAGTATCTTGAAGAACGAAATAAGAGTGAAAGTATTATTGACCGTGACCTTGATTGTGCAGCTGATTATATTGGCTATTGTGAAGCACTAGGTGAATCTGTTCTTGATGATTTGACATTAATCTATCACTATTTTATTAATTATGAAAAATTGCATAATGAGCGACCAACTGATACTAGTTTTCGTTCAAAGAGCGATGCCTTTCGTGAATTTGGTAAGTTTTTACGAGCCGAGGATCTTTTTTCAAGTGAAGACTATGACAAATTTGTTCAAGCGGTTAATCAAGGAATCAAAGACCTGAATTCCAAACAACGAATGTATCATCTCCAACGAATTATTCGTGATATGCAGCGACAAGTACGGAACCAACGAGAACATGCAATTCAGTATGTTAATAAACAATATACTATTTATGTTGAGTTAAGCAACTATACTCCAAAAATGTGGCGGCGGTTTACTGTTAGCGGTGATACTCGGTTAGATACGCTATGTTTTACAGTCTTAGCCGCTTTTAATGCCGATGGTAATCACTTATTTGAGCTTCAACAAGGGTCGGTACGTTACCAGCTGCCTATTTTTGATAGCGGTTTCGGTCAGACGAAGGATATTACGCAAAGTTGGGTTGGCGATTGTGATATATCGCATGACTTCCACCTAATATATGATTTTGGCGATATGTGGGATTTTAAAATAAAATTTGAGGAAATTACACCCAAACGGATTCCTGCCCATACTAGCCCAGAGATTATTGACGGCTTTGGTTATGGGATTTTGGAAGATATTGGCGGAGTAACCGGACTTGCACAAGTGGCTAAAGATGATGGATCAATTAATAGCCAATTAAACATAACTGAATTCAAGAAAAAATGGCCACGACAAATTGAGAAAATTCATAACTGTTATGAATAATAAAAAGCATTACAATAAATAGTGAAAACTTTATTTTAATCGAGGTCTTTAAATAATGATGAAACGAGAAGATGCTATTCCAAAAACGATGAAAGCATGGGCGGTTACTAAACCAGGACCGATTGATGGAAAAGAGTCGCCAATTAAATTCGTTGAAAAACCAGTTCCTACTCCTAACCGTGGTGAAGTCCTTGTAAAAGTACTGACTTGCGGTGTCTGTCATACGGACCTGCATGTTACTGAAGGAGATTTACCTGTCCATCATCAAAATGTTACCCCTGGGCATGAAATCGTCGGAAAAGTGGTAGGCTTTGGTCCAGAAACACAACGATTTAAGCTAGGGGAACGGATTGGTATTCCGTGGTTTCGTCACGCTTGCGGAGTTTGTAAATTCTGTCGTTCGGGTCACGAAAACCTTTGTCCCCACTCGGTTTATACAGGATGGGATCACGATGGCGGTTATGCGGAATACGTAACGGTTCCAGAAGGTTTTGCCTATCGTCTGCCTGAAAAGTTTGACTCACTAGAGGCGGCCCCATTACTATGTGCAGGTATTATTGGTTATCGGGCATTTGAACGCGCTAATATCCCTGCCGGGGGCCGATTAGGTTTGTATGGTTTTGGCGGGTCAGCACATATCACTGCTCAGATTGCTCTTGCACAGGGGATTGAGGTTCATGTCTTTACTCGTGGTGAAGATGCCAAAAAGTTTGCCCTTGAGTTAGGGTGTTCTTCAGTCCAAGGCTCATATGATCCATCACCTGTGCCATTAGATTCGTCAATTATTTTTGCACCGGTGGGCGATATGGTGTTGCCGGCACTAGCAAGTCTTGTTCCAGGCGGGACCTTAGCTTTAGCAGGAATTCATATGACAGATATTCCAACGATGAATTATCAAAAAGAGATTTTTCATGAGAAAACGCTAACGAGTGTGGAGAGTAATACCCGGCGTGATGGGGAAGAATTTTTAACCTTAGCTGATCGTCTCAACATTCATCCAGAAGTGCATGAATATCCGTTAGCAAAAGCAGATGAAGCTCTTCGCTATGTTAAAAATGGTGATATTAAAGGTGCTTGTGTTTTGCGGGTTAGCGAAGATTAAACAATTGCTTTTTCTTTCCGCTTCTTGCTAAGATAGTGCAAGAGGTTTGAGAGAAAGAGGAGGTTTTTTCAATGAAATATCCCCAATTAGCATTAGATGAAGTTAAGGGGCCTAAAGCAACAATTGAAACAACAATGGGTGACATAAAGATTCAGCTTTTCCCAAAATACGCTCCCAAAGCAGTGGAAAACTTTGTTAAATTAGCAGAAAAACACTATTATGATGATGTGATTTTCCATCGGGTTATTCCCGACTTTATGATTCAAGGCGGCGATCCCACGGGAACCGGTCGTGGTGGCGAAAGTATTTACGGTCATCCATTTGAAGATGAATTTTCAGAAGAATTATTTAATTTTACTGGTGCGCTCTCAATGGCTAATGCTGGTCCGAACACTAATGGAAGTCAGTTCTTTATCGTTACGAACAAGCATGTTCCAGAAGATTTGATTGATCAAATGAAAGCTATTGGTTATCCACCAAAAATTATTGATTATTACGAAAAGCATGGCGGGACCCCGTGGCTGGATTTCCACCATACAGTATTTGGTCAAGTCCTATCTGGTATGATGGTTGTTGAAAAGATTAGTAAAGTTAAACGTAACACAATGGATAAGCCTAAAAAAGACGTTATCATTAAAAGCATTACGATTGAAAAATAGAGCAAGAGACCGAGGAGATTTTAATTTTCTCAGTTTCTTGCTTTTGCTTTATAATTGGGCAGATGAACTGTTTGTGAATAATAAAACCTATATATTGGTCATCTAATAAAAAGCGCCTAAGAAATCAAAAAAATCTTAGGTGTTTTTTGATCAAAAATATTGTGAAATTTTTGCAAGCACAATCTGAAAACGCTATTATAACAATAGATAAAGCTATAGCTATAAGTGAAATTTATTGAATGTTAAAGATTTGACTATAGCTATATTTACACGGTAGGATATACGTGTAAACGATGTGTAACATTTCACAAGTTATAATTGCTCAATTAATACATTGGAGGTTTTTGAGATGTCAGAATACCGTACTGAAGAAGATACGTTAGGTCCTGTTAAAATCCCTGCTGACGCATTATGGGGACCACAAACCGAACGGAGCCGGAATAATTTCCCGACTGGTCAATACATGCCATTAGCAATCATCCGTGCTTTATTGAACATTAAAAAAGCTGCGGCTCAAGCTAACATGGAAACCAAGGCGATTTCTGAAGAAAAGGGTAATTTAATCGTAAAGGCAATTGATGAATTACTCGCATTAAATGATGAAGAATTGCGGAAAGACTTCCCATTAAAGGTTTACCAAACTGGTTCTGGTACACAAACCAACATGAACACTAATGAAGTTGTTGCGCACAAGGCTCATGAAATTAACCCCGACATTGAAATTTTACCAAATGATGATGTTAACAAGGGTCAAAGTTCAAATGATACTTTCCCAACCGCAATGAACGTGGTTGCCTTAGAAGCTCTTGATAAGTTAAAGCCTGCTGTTCAACACTTGATTGATGAATTAAAGGCTAAGGAAGAGAAGTACATGAAGACTGTTAAGGTTGGACGTACTCACTTGCAAGATGCCGTTCCATTGACATTTGGTCAAGAACTTTCTGGTTACGTTGCTTCTCTAGAACATGATCTTGACTACATTAAGACTTTAGAACCAACGCTTAACGAACTTGCAATTGGTGGTACTGCTGTTGGTACAGGTTTGAATGCCGCTGAAGGAATGCCTGAAAAGATTGCTGAAAAGCTTAGTGAAGTTTATGGATTAAGCTTGACTGCTGATTCAAATAAATTCTATGGCTTAGCTAACCACTCTGGCCTAGATGTTGTTCACGGTGCTCTAAAGACTTTGGCAGCTGACATGTTCAAACTTGCCCAAGACATTCGTTTCTTAGCATCTGGTCCTCGTGCTGGTTATGGTGAATTAAATATTCCAGCTAACGAACCAGGTTCATCAATTATGCCGGGTAAAGTTAACCCAACTCAAGCAGAAGCTGTAACAATGGCTGCTTTGCGGGTGTTTGGTAATGATACTGTTGTAACAATGGCTTCATCACAAGGTAACTTTGAAATGAATGTTTACAAGCCGGTATTGATTGATGCCTTCCTTGAATCAGCTGACTTGATGACTGGTACTATCATGGGCTTTGCCGACAAGATGATCCACGGTATGACCGTTAATGAAGAACGGATGGAAGAATTAGTTGATAATTCCTTGATGACCGTTACTGCATTATCACCACACATCGGTTACCATGACAGTGCTAAAATTGCACAAGCTGCAGATAAAGCAGGAAGCACATTGAAAGAAGCTGCATTAAAGTCTGGTAAGCTTACTGAAGAACAATATGATGAATGGATGGACATGCTTAAGATGACCAACGTTGATCGTGATAAGTAACAATTAAGTTAAAAGTAATGCCAGTTTCTGGCGAGAGTGGAAATGAGCAGTTCAAAAAGCAGCTCGCTATCCCACTCTTTTTGACTGTTAATAAGTATAAGATAAATAAAGGAGAACAATATCATGGCTGAAAAATTTCAACCATTATCTGTAAGTAAATTAGATAATGATTACGATGTTATTGTAATTGGGTCTGGTGGTACGGGCCTTTCAGCAGCAATTCAAGCAAATGAATTAGGAATGAAGACAGTTGTCCTAGAAAAGGAAGAAGAACTAGGCGGTAACACTAACCGGGCATCTTCTGGGATGAACGCTGCTGAAACCAATGTTCAGTTGCAACACGGTGTTATTGATAATGTGGCTGATTTCTACCATGAAACCTACAAAGATGGTGGACGCTTAAACGATAAGGATATGCTTGGTTACTTTGTATATCACACTGCGCCTGCAATCGACTGGTTAGCTGACCATGGTATTAAGCTTGATGATATTACCATTACTGGTGGAATGTTACGGAAGCGTACTCACCGTCCAGCAAGTATGGCGCCAATTGGTGGTTTCTTGGTAAAGAGCTTATTAGAAGTTGTCCAAAAGGAAAATATTCCAGTCTTCAACAAGGTTAAAGTTAATAAGCTATTGCAAGATGATGAAGGTACGGTAATCGGTGTTGAAGCCAATGCTGATGGACTTATCAAGACCATTCATGCCAAAGCGGTTATCCTAGCTACTGGTGGATTTGGGGCATCTAAGGAATACATGAAACGATTCCGTCCAGACCTCGCTGAGTATAAGACAACAAATCAGCCAGGAGCTACGGGTGATGGTTTGAAACTTGCTGAAGGTGTCGGCGGGGAATTAATGCAAATGGACCTTGTACAAGTTCACCCAACGGTTCAACAAGATAATCCGCATGTTTACCTGATTGGAGAAGCGGTTCGTGGCGAAGGTGCAATTTTGGTAAATGCTCAGGGTAAGCGATTCATTAATGAATTAAATACTCGTAAGATTTGTGCTAACGCAATTACCGCACTTCCCGAACACAGTGCTTACTTGGTTTTTGACCAGGGTATTCGTGATCATGTTAAGGCAATTGAATTCTATGACAAGGTTGGTCTTGTAGTGCATGGCGACACAATTGAGGATCTTGCTAAGAACCTTAACATGGACCCAGAAAACTTAAAGAAGACTGTTGCAACGTGGAATGAAGCCGTTGAAAATCATGACGATAAAGAATTCCACCGGACAACCGGAATGGATCGCGGAATTACTAAACCAGGATTCTTCGCAATTCATATTGCACCCGCTATCCACTACACAATGGGTGGTATTCATATTAATACTAAGACCCAAGTACTAGATGGTAATGGGGATGTAATCAAGGGATTATATGCTGCAGGTGAAGTTGCTGGTGGATTACATGGTAATAACCGTGTTGGTGGTAACTCTATTGCGGAAACAATTGTCTTTGGACGCCAAGCCGGACAACAGGTGACTGTATACGCACGTAGTTTGAAGTAAAAATAAAATTAGGTGGAATTTTCCGCCTAGAGCAATTATTTAATTATTATTGGAGGAAACACTTATGTTAAGACATCATCATAAAGTTTTGCTTGTTGGTGATGGGGCAGTAGGATCATCCTTTGCCTTTTCATTGCTTCAAACAACACAAGAAGTCGATGAACTAGTCATTGTTGATTTAAAAAAAGATAAGGCGACTGGTGAATCACTAGATTTACAGGATATTACACCGCTTACCAGTCCGGTAAATATCCATGCAGGGGACTATTCTGATGCGACAGATGCTGATGTAGTAGTGATTACTGCAGGAGTTCCTCGTAAGCCGGGTGAAACAAGGTTAGATCTTGTTAATAAAAATGCAAAGATCCTTTCAACGATTGTAACTCCTATTGTTGAAAGCGGCTTTAGCGGAATCTTTGTTGTTTCGAGTAATCCAGTAGATATTTTAACTACTTTAACGCAAAAACTATCTGGCTTTCCTAAACATCGTGTTATCGGTACCGGGACATCCTTAGATACAGCTCGCTTGGATGTTTTGCTATCTGAAAAGCTAGACTTACCTGTTAATGAAATTGACGCTTTTATCTTGGGCGAACATGGTGATACGTCATTTGGCGCCTTTGATGAAGCAACGGTTAATGGTAAGCCGTTAAAAGAGGTCGCCAACCTGACTGATCAAGATTACGCTGCATTAGAAAAGGCTGTAAAGGCTCGAGGCAGTGAAATTATTAATGGTAAAGGCGCTACTTTCTACGGTGTTGCAAAATATCTAGCATATATTGTAAGAGCAATCATTGAAAACCGGAATGTTATGCTACCGGTATCTGCACCTTTAACGGGGCAATATGGGATAAAGGATCTTTATCTCGGGTTGCCGGCAATTATTAACCGAACTGGTATTGAACGCGTAGTTGACTACGATTTTTCTGAAGCTGAGTTAAAAAAGCTTACTTTATCTGCTACTAAGATGAAGGAAGTCTTGGATAACGTAGAACTTTAATTATTTAAGGGAGAAAAGAAACTAATGGGATTATCAAAGGTAAATTATAAGGGCTTTATATGGCCGCTAATTGTGGGAATCCTTATTTGGCTATGTACTCCAATGCGGCCAGAAGGGATTAGTGTCGTTGCTTGGCACTTATTAGCACTATTTATTGCAACAATTGTGGGATGTATTACACAACCACTTCCAATTGCTGGTGTAGCATTAATTGGTTTTACATTGACTGTTTTACTAGGAATTGCACCGATGAAAGAAGCAGTTGTAGCTTTTGGTAACAGTACCCCATGGACAATTGCAATGGCTTACTTAATTGCCCGTGGTTTTATTAAAACCGGATTAGGACACCGTGTTGCATTACTTTTCGTTCGCTACTTTGGTAAGAAATCACTAGGACTTGGATATGCATTGATGGGAATTGACCTGGTTACTGCTCCAGCAACTCCATCTAACACAGCCCGTGCTAGTGGTATCGTGTTACCAATTATTGATTCCTTATCAAGCACATTCCATTCTTCACCAAAAGATGGTACAGAACGAAAGATGGGTTCATACCTATTATTCACTGAATTCCACGTAAACATTATTACAAGTGCGATGTTCATGACCGCGATGGCACCAAATATTGTTGCTGTTGGTTTGGCAAAGGAACTTGGTGTTAATATTACTTGGATTTCATGGTTCTTAGCTGCATTACTTCCAGGTGTTATTCTTTTAGCAATCGTTCCATGGATTATCTACAAGATGTATCCACCGGAAATCAAGGAAACTCCTGATGCTCGTGAATTAGCTGATACCCAATTAGCTGAAATGGGACCAATGAAACTTTCTGAAAAAATCATGTTAGCTATCTTTGTGATTGCGATTGTTCTTTGGATGATTTCAAGTTTTGTTGGCATGGATGCGATGACTGTTGCATTTATCGCTGTTGTATTAATGCTTTTAACAGGTGTTCTTACTACAAAAGATGTATTGAATGAAACCGGTGCATGGAATGTTGTTATTTGGTTCTCAATTTTAATCTTCCTTGCTGGGGAGTTAAATAAGTTAGGAATTATTCCATGGTTCTCAAAGACAGTTAGTCACTCACTCAGTGGAATGAGCTGGTTTGTAATTTTACTTGCTCTTGTATTAATTTACTTCTACAGCCACTACCTCTTTGCTTCTGGTACAGCCCAAGTTACTGCAATGTTTAGCGGATTCCTTGGTGTTGCAATCTCAGCAGGAGTACCACCATTCTTAGCTGCAATGCTTCTTTCATTAACAGCTGCTGCATATAGTTCAACTACGCACTATGCAAATGGTCCTGCCTCAGCATTGTTTAGTACTGGCTATGTAAAACAAGCTGATTGGTGGCGGATGAACTTTATCCTTGGGCTTCTATACTTAGTAGTATTTGTTGGTGTAGGAACTGTTTGGATGAAAGTTATCGGTTTATGGTAATAAAAAAGATCTGGTATGATACCAGATCTTTTTTATTACAACTCTTTAGCAATCCGAAGAGCAATTGATTCTGTCAGGATCATGTCTGTAAAAAGGTTACCACGGAGAGCGCCAAGAGCTGCTTGATATTTTGATTTACGTTGGACAATCGCAATTCTCTTTGGAACATTGAGGATTTTATTTAAGGAAATAGATAATGTCTTATCGTAGGTCGGGTGGATTAAAAAATTTCCGTTAATGTCATATGGACGACCAAATGCCATTCCAGCGACTTGGTTTAAATTAACATTAGCAAATAGTTTAGCTTTATTATCATGCCAAGCAGGGATACTATCAATTGACTGGAGGGTTCCTAAACCACAGACAATCATATCCATATTATTTGCGGTCTTAAATGCCTCAGTAAAAGCTGGCTCCTGGTAGAGCGCATTTCGGGCATTATCATTAAGAATATATAACGGTCCAGGAATTGTATAGTAAGGTGAATCGTATTTAGCGGCCGCTTTTTGCACCATCCTCATTGAAGCAGCGGAAGATTTATATTTCATGTTTTCGCCCATAAATTGAGTAAATACCAAATCTTGGGTTGGCTGTCTGCTAAAGTGATCAAGAACGGTAAAAATTGTTTCTCCCCATGATAATCCGATCACCATGTGTTCATTTATTAATGATTGGATTTGTGTTGCTGCAAAATTGGCAATAATCTTATCACGGTCGAGCGGGTTATCGGGATCCTTAATAACATATATATTTTTTATATTAAAGCTATTTGATAATTGATGCTCAAGATGAGCGTTTCGATCATATTCAGTATGAATATTAATGTCAACAATTCCACTAGAAAATGCTTCATCGAGGTATTTCATAATGAGGTAGCGGCTAAGGTTATATTTTTTTGAGATATCGCTGATTGCCATTTTACTTAGATAGTAATCCTGCGCGAGATTTCCCAGCAATTGTTGATGTTGTGAATCCATTGTATTTCATGCCTTTCATGTTCAATGCTGTTCTAAGTATAGCATTATTTTTTAAAATTTTTAAAAATACAGCAAATATTTTAATTTTTTAAAAAAAGATGGTAGAATGTTAGTAACGAGATGAGGAGGCATTTAGTAGATGGAAGATGAAGAAATACTCTCAATGCATGCTAAAAACCAAGGAGTACTTAATATTGCACCTCAATTTAAAGTGAAAAACCGTAAAGAATTGGGTGAAGCATATACGCCTGGTGTTGCAATTATTTCTAAGCTTATTGAGCGCTATCCTGAACTTAAAGATAAGTATACGCTTAGCGGCAAACTTATCGCTTTAGTAACCGATGGATCCGCTGTTTTAGGCCTAGGGAATATTGGTCCGGCAGGTGGGCTTCCTGTTGTTGAAGGTAAGGCTTTGTTATACAAAGATTTAGCTAACGTTAATGCGTTGCCTTTGACTGTTGAGCAAGTTCCTGTTGATGAGTTTGTTACTACATTAAAAAACATGCAAGAGTCATTTGCTGGCTTCCATTTAGAAGATATTAAGGCACCTCGATGTTTTGAAATTGAAGAGAAATTATCTAAAGCTGTTAATATTCCGGTTTACCATGATGATCAAGAAGGAACAGCAATTGTTGTTTTAGCGGCACTGATCAATGCTGCTAAAGTGGTAAATAAGGATTTAAAAGAATTAAAAGTAGTGATTAACGGGGTTGGCGCTTCAGGGGTTGCAACTGCTCGCTTGCTTTTTGCAGCAGGTATTAAAAATATTGCTTTTGTTGATATAAATGGGCCTATTCATGCTGACAGCCAGAATTATAATCATTATCAAACTGATTTAGTAAAGCAAAGCAGCGATCAAACACCATATAACAGCCTAGACGAAGCCGTAAAAGGCAGAGATGTATTTATCGGTCTTTCTGATGCTGATGTATTAAGCGAAGATCAGGTTAAGACAATGGCAAACGATCCGATTATTTTTGCCCTGGCAAATCCGCGTCCAGAAATTGACCCGCAAGCGGCTGAAAGAGCTGAGGTAGCGGTGATGGCAACCGGCTCAAGCCAGTATCCAAATCAGGTAAATAATATTCTGGTATTTCCCGGGTTATACAAGGGATTATTAACTACCAGCTTAAATAAAGTTGATTTTGGTCTTGAAATGGCGATTGCGTCTGGTTTAGCAAGTATGATTTCTAACCCTACAGCTAAAAAGATTGTTCCCGGGGTATTTGACGATGGTGTTGTTAATACAGTAGCTCAGGCAGTTCGTCACTATGCAAGCAAGGAAAATAACAACTAGGAGAATTTTCAATGCAGGTTCGTGAAATCAACATTCATTTGAAACGTAACTTTACGAAGTGGAAAAAATTTTTACAGTTTAATGAAATTCAGGTTTTTTCAGAAAAGGAAACCGCTTCTATTGATAAAACTTTTGTATGGGAAGACAATGGCGAAATCTTGGCAACGGGGTCAATTGCTGATAATGTGTTGAAATATATTGCAATCTGCTCAAAAGTACAGGGGCATGGCGAAACTTTTAATAGTTTGGTTAGTAAATTAGAAAATGAAGCGGCAATGATGGGACGTTTTCATTTGTTTGTATTTACAAAACCGCAATATAGTCAAAGCTTTCAGTATGTTGGATTTCATGAACTGGCAAAAGTAGATCAGGGAGTTATTTTAGAAAGCGGCACACCTGATGTGCACGATTATATTTCTTCTTTACCGCATTTTGATGATCAAAGTAATAGTAGAATAGCGGGAATTGTGATGAATGCTAATCCGTTCACAAAGGGTCATCGGTATTTAATTGAAAAAGCCAGTAAAGAAAATGATCATGTATATGTTTTTGTAGTCAGTGAGGATGTATCAATCTTTTCATTTGCTGAGCGCTATGAATTAGTAAAGGCTGGAACAAGAGACTTACCGAATGTGACAATTGTACCTGGAAAAGAATATATGGTAAGTTATGCTACATTTCCAGCGTATTTCTTAAAAGATGACCAAAATGTTGGAAGATTTCAGGCTTCCCTTGATGGAACTCTTTTTAAAGAACAGATTGCGAAGCCGCTTAATATAACAAGACGTTATCTTGGGAAAGAGCCGTATTCTAAGACGACAGATGTATATAATGAAGAATTGAGCCGGGTTCTACCACCTGATGTTGAAGTGAAAATTATTGATCGAAAACAAGCCGAAGATCAAGATATTATTTCAGCAACGAAGGTACGAGCAGCGATTGCTAATGATAATATTGCGTTAGTTAAGAAGTATGTTCCAGATACAACGCTCGAATTTATTAAAAACAACTGGTCTGAGCTTCAAACTCGGATAAAGGAAGGAAGTATTAAATAATGGATATTAAGAAGACTGCACTAGCAGGAACTTTGGAATCTTCCGATATTCAAATTACCTTGAGCCAAGGTAGTAACGGTATCAACATTGACTTAGATTCCTCAGTAGAAAAACTTTACGGTGATCAAATTCGTAAGGTAATCACTGATACTTTGTCTGCTTATGGAATTGATAATGCTAATGTGAAAGCTGTAGATAAGGGCGCTTTAGATTGCGTAATAAAAGCACGGACGATGGCTGCTGCCCAACGTGCGCTTGATACAGTTGATCAACCAGACTGGGAGGTATTTTAATAATGGAAGAACGTTTACGTCGAACAATGATGTTTGTTCCAGGTAACAATGCCGGAATGGTAAAGGATGCTGGTATCTATGGTGCTGATTCCATTATGTTTGACTTGGAAGACTCGGTTTCAATGGCAGAAAAAGACGCTGCTCGGATGTTAGTCTACCAAGCTCTTCAAACACAGGATTATGGCGACTCAGAATTAGTTGTGCGGGTTAATGGAATTGATACACCGTTTTTTAAGAATGATGTTTTTGCAATGGTGAAAGCTGGAATCCAAGTTGTGCGGTTGCCAAAAGTTGAATCTGCACAAATGATGCTAGATCTTGTAAAGGTAGTTGAAGAAGCTGAGAATAAATTTGGGATTAAGCCAGGAACTACTCACGTAATGGCAGCTATTGAAAGTGCTAAAGGGGTGCTAAATGCTCCAGAAATTGCTGCAAGTACAGACCGGATGATTGGGTTAGCTCTTTCTGCTGAAGATTACACTACTGATATGAAGACACACCGTTACCCAGATGGTGCGGAGCTTGAATTTGCACGAAACATGATTCTTCATGCTGCTCGTGCTGCTGGAATCGCCGCCTTTGATACGGTCTTCACGAATATGAATGATGTTGAAGGATTCAAACGAGAAACTGAGCATATTCATGAATTAGGATTTGATGGCAAGTCCTTAGTTAACCCTCGTCAAATTGATTGGGTAAACAAAATCTATGAGCCAACAAAGAAAGAAATTGAAAATGCGTTGGACGTTGAAGCGGCAATTGAAGAAGCCCATCAAAAGGGTTCAGGTGTTATCTCAATGAATGGACAAATGGTTGATCGTCCAGTCGTATTGCGGGCACAAAGAGTCATTCGTTTAGCTAAAGCTTCTAACTTAATCAATGAGGAGGGCGAATACATTGAAAAATAAAGTAGGTCGTGAAATTTCAGACGAAATCTTAAACGCAACAAACTACAAGCCATTTGAAACCACCGAAATTGGTCACCCGGTTGTCCACTATACCGGTCATGATGTTCGTGTAACTAAGGGTGATGATAAGTTAGTTGCTTCATTAGATGATGTAATTAAAAACAACTTGAAAGATGGAATGACAATTTCATTCCACCACCACTTCCGAAATGGTGACTTTGTTTTCAATATGGTAATGGATAAGATCATTAAAATGGGTTATAAAGATTTAACTTTAGCCCCATCATCTTTAACTGGCGTAATGAACGATAAGGTAATTGAAGCAATTAAAGCTGGTACGATTACTAATATCACTAGTTCTGGTATGCGGGGAAGCCTTGGGGAAGCAGTTTCTCATGGACTATTAAAGAACCCTGTTATCTTCCGTTCTCATGGTAACCGTGCGCGGTCAATTGAAAATGGCAATATTAAGATTGATGTTGCATTTATTGGTGTTCCTAACGCTGACCGAATGGGGAACGCAAACGGGATGAACGGTGAATCCGCTTTAGGTTCCTTAGGATATGCACTTGTTGATGCTAAGTATGCTGATAAAGTAGTTTTGATTACGGATACAATTGCTGATTACCCTAACACTCCTGCCTCAATTCAACAAACACAAGTTGATTATGTTGTAAAAGTTGACAAAGTTGGTGACCCAGACCGAATTGGTAGTGGCGCTACCCGTTTTACTAAGGATCCTAAAGAATTAAAGATTGCTAAGATGGTTAATGATGTAATTGTTAACTCTCCTTACTTTAAAGAAGGATTCTCTTTCCAAACTGGTACTGGTGGAGCTGCTTTGGCTGTTACCCGGTTCCTTCGTCAAGCAATGATTGATAACCATATCACGGCTTCCTTTACATGTGGAGGAACTACTTCACCAATTGTTAAACTCCTAGAAGAAGGATTAGTTAAGAAAGTAATGGATGTTCAAGATTTTGACAAAGGTGCCGCTTCAAGCATGAAGAGCAATCCGGGTCAAATTGAAATTGATGGTTCTTGGTATGCTGATCCAGACAACAAGGGTGCAATGGTTGATCAATTAGATGTTGCAATTCTTTCCGCCTTGGAAATTGACACTGACTTTAATGTTAATGTGTTGACGGGATCTAATGGCGAAATTCGTGGTGCTGTTGGTGGCCACCAGGATGCTGGTACTGCCAAGATGACCATTATTTCAGCCCCATTAACTCGTGGCCGAATTGCAACGATTGTTCCTGCTGTTAATTCAGTAACAACACCTGGTTCATCAATTGATGTTGTCGTTACTGAAGTGGGGGTTGCAGTAAACCCTGCTCGTAAAGACTTAATTGAGGCATTTAAGAAAGTTCCAAGTATTCCTGTTGTTCCAATTGAAGAATTACAACAACGTGCAGAAAAGATTGTTGGTAAGCCGGAAAAGATCGAATATACCGATCGAACAGTTGCCCTTGTTGAATACCGTGATGGTACTTTAATTGATGAAATCAAGCAAATCAAGGACTAATTATGAATAAAAATTGCGGTGCTGGAGTTTTCTAGTACCGTTTTTTATACTTATTATTGCTATAATTAATGATGAATTTTTAATTTGAGGAGTTAGTATGCAAACTATTTTTGATCATGGTAAATATCAAGATATTCTTGCTGTTTTAAAAAATAAAGATGAACGTGTGGAGACCCAAAATAAATTATTGAAAGAGAATCCATCAATGACTGTTGTAGCAGCTAAGTTAAATATTCCAGGTCCGATAAAAAACAATAAAAAAATACAAGAATTTTTTGTAACGGGACTGGATACCTTTGAAAGCATACTATTAACTACTGGTTTTAATTTTGTTGTTAAGGATGAGTGGTTAGAAAAAATGACAGGGCCTGAACGGTTTTATCTTATTGAAGAAGATGCCGCTAAGGTTAAAAGTACTACTAGCCAATTTGAAGAAATGAAACCAAGCTTTCGTCTATTTGATTTAGATGTACTGACTAATAGTAATGGTAAAATTCAAACACTTTCGAGGGCAGATGCCAGCCAGCCACCACGAAAATGTCTGATATGCGGGCGTCCTGCTAAGGAGTGCGGGCGTTCTCGGCGTCACACGGTTGAAGAATTGCAGAAAAAGGTCAGTCTGTTAGTTTGTGCGGAATTATCGTATAACCAAAAAGAAAGAATGGCTAATTGGCTAACACGACTTGCTCAACAAGCTCTTTTATACGAAGCCTCTGCTTGGCCTAAACCGGGATTAGTTGATCCGGTTGAACATGGAGCCCATTTAGACATGGACATCTTTACCTTCATTAATAGTTCGGCTAGTTTGCAGAAATATCTCCATCAAGCAGCATTGTTGGGGACAATGAGTTGTTCGACTAACTTATCCTTGATATTCGAAGAATTACGAGAATACGGTAAAAAAGCTGAAAAAGCAATGTTTACTGCTACAAATAATATTAATACCCATAAGGGAGCAGTCTTTTCTTTAGGAGTATTTGTTGCAGCAACGGGGTATAGTTTACAACGCGTTAAAAGATTTGATGCAGAGGATATCCAGGCGGTAATTAAGCAAATGATGGTAAACTTAATTGATGATGATTTAAAGCATCTTCAAGCAAAAAAACATTTGACGGCCGGCGAAAAACAATATTTAGAATATGGACTATCTGGGATCCGCGGTGAGGCACATGCAGGCTATCCGACCGTATTTATGAATGGGCTGCCAGCTTTATTAGCGTCAACGGGTAGTTGGAATAGCCGTATTTTAACAACTTTTCTAGAATTAGCTATGCATATTGAAGATTCTACTTTAATTAAGCGTGCCGGGACCCCATCAATTCAAGAGTGGAAAAATCAAGAAATCAGCGAGTGTTTAGCAATGGGCGGTATTTCGACTAATGCGGGGCGCCAAAAGTTAATTGAAATTGAAAAGGAATTTAGTCAACGCAATTTAAGCCTTGGTGGAACAGCTGATTTGTTAATCGTGACTATCTTTTTAGGTTTAGTAAAGGAAGGTCTGCCTAATGAATTTCAAGACAAGTGATGGAGTGCGGATCAACTATTATGTTTATGGTACTGGAAAACCGGTAGTGTTAATTCATGGCTTTGGCGGTTATCAACAGATATGGTGCTTGCAGATTGAAAACTTAATCAGGCAAGGCTATCAAGTAATTACATATGACCAGCGAAACCATGGCGCATCAGGCAGAGATCAAAACTTAACAACTATTAAGCCGCTGATCAAAGACTTATATGAATTGATGATGTTTTTACAAATCGAAAATCCGTTTTTGATTGGTCATTCAATGGGCGCGGCAGTAATCTACGGCTTTTTAACTTTTTATCCTGATTTTCCTTTAAGGGGTGTAATTTCAATTGATCAATCGCCTAAAATGCTCAACACGGCTCAATGGCAATATGGGTATATGGATGTTACAAGGGCATCATATAAATTAAAGCTAAGGGAGCATGGCAATGTTCGTGAAACATTAAATGGCGTACCAGCGCAAGTAATGTCAAAACTCGCACCGGAAAAAGAAATGTTTCCATTTGTTCGTACTGAAAATTTACCGTTGCTTTATGACCATGCTAAGCGGGATTGGCGATCAACATTAATAAATACCCATGTAGCGACGTTATTGGTGACTGCCAATCAAAGCCCGTATTTTAATGGATCATTTGCCGATGTAATGAGGGATGCTAATCCGGAATTTATAACGCATCAAGCCGTTGATCAAAGCGGTCATGTAGTTATGGCTGAACAGGCGAAAAAGTTTAATGAAATAATGGATAAGTACTTACAAGGACATTAATTTATTTAGGTAATAGGTTTTATATTACCGCCTATTTTCACGAACATTATTTTGTGTTCATTCATAAGTTGACGTAATATAAAGATGTTATTTAAATACAGAAAGGGTAAAGACGATGAACACTCGAGATTTACAATACTTTGTTATGTTAGTTAAATTAAAAAATTATACTCAAGTAGCAAAGTACTTTAATGTTTCCCAACCCAGCATTACCCAAGCAATTCGTCGGCTTGAACAAGAATTTGACACGAATTTGGTGCGCAAAGATCGGGTTCATCGGGATGAAATGATTACTCGAAGCGGTCAGCTACTATATAAAAAAGCAATTGCCATCAATAAGAAAATTGATATTGCTCATCAAGAAATTGCTCGTGCGGATCAACAACAAATAAAATTCGGCCTGCCGCCAATAATCGGTAAAATGTATATTTCGCATATTATTGGGAATCTTTCAAAACAGCTTTTGCAACGGATCAAAATAGTTTCTGTTGGTTCGCATGATTTGTTGGCTGAATTACAAGCAGGGAAAATTGATATCGCAATGCTAGGATCAATTGCGCCGATCAATCAAGCAGGAGTTTTTGCCCAACTAATAACAACCAGACCATTTAGTATAATTGTGAGCGAACAGCACCCGCTTGCTAAGAAAAAGTCAGTTAGTTTTCGTGATTTAACTGATGAGCTGTTTATTAACTATGACCAGCAATATGTACATAAGGCCGCCTTTCAAGCCTATTCTACTTATGCCCAAATCAATCCGCGAACAGCTGTTTATAAGGTTCCTAATATTTCCTGGATTAAAGAACTAGTTCGCCAAAATAAGGGAATTAGTTTAATGGTGAAGGATGCAGTGAAAGACGAACCGGGAATTGTTGCCCTAGATATTGAAGATCCAATTCCAGAAAAATTTTATATTTCAATTGCCACTCGCGAAGACTATATTTTAAGTAAGGATGAGCAACAGTTAATTTCACAGTTAGAAGAAATTACACCGACTGCTTGACAAACGCCGTATAATTAAATAGTTAAGAGAATTGATGAAGGAGCTTGATGATTTTGAGTAAGGATAAAGAGACGGCAACGGATACATTCGAGCCGGCTGAACATTTGTCGGAAAAACATCATATGGCGATTCCATGGCACGATTTTTTCACAAATGATAATTTTACCCCCGCATATGAAGCAAACTTAGTAGAACGTGCAGCAATTGTCGGGCGAATTGGGTTAATGATGCTTTCGTATGGTACCGGGGCATGGCGGGTACGTGACTCGATGAATACAGTCGCACGGACATTAAAGATGACTTGCTCTGTCGATATTGGGCTAGTTTCCCTTGAATATACCTGTATGGACGCGCATCATAGCTATACTCATGCGATTTCTTTGCCAAGTACGAGTGTTAATACTACTAAACTTGCGCGAATGGAACGATTTATAAAAAAGTTTGATAAGCATGGAAGCGAGATGACAATTGGCGAAATTCATGCTCAGCTAGAAGAAATTGCTCAATCTAAGGGAAACTATGCTCCTTATCAAGTGGGATTAGCGGCAGCCCTTGCATGTAGTGCGTTCGTTTTTTTGCTCGGCGGCGGTCCTGTGGAAATGTTTTGTAGTTTTATTGGGGCTGGATTAGGTAATTATGTTCGGCGGAAGTTAATTGATCGGCATATTACTCTATTTGCCTGTGTTGCCGTTGCGGTAGCAGTTGCATGTCTTTCATATTTGCTTGCCTTAAGTTTAATGCAGTTAGCCTTCAACGTTAGCTCGCGGCACGAAGCAGGGTATATTGGTGCAATGTTATTTATCATTCCTGGATTCCCGTTCATTACTAGCGGGCTAGATATTTCTAAACTTGATATGCGGTCTGGACTTGAGCGAATGATGTATGCCGTAGCAATTATAACCGTTGCTACATTAGTCGGGTGGATTGTAGCATTGATGGTTAATTTGCGGCCGGAAAACTTTGCTGTTCTTCCACTCTCAGCAGTAACAATGTTCTTGTTGCGGTTACCGGCAAGTTTTTGTGGTGTCTTCGGCTTCTCAATTATGTTTAATAGCACGCCTAAAATGGCGGCAATTGCGGGACTTATTGGTGCGGTTGCTAATACATTAAGGCTGGAACTAACAGACTTAACAGGGATTCCGGCAGGAGCCGCAGCATTTATCGGCGCATTTGTCGCTGGTCTGTTAGCATCAATTGTTAAACGGAAGATCCAATACCCACAAATTTCGATCACCGTCCCATCGATTGTTATCATGGTTCCGGGACTATATATGTATCGAGCAATGTATAATATTGGACTAACTTCAATTAGTGTGGGAACATTATGGATGACAAAAGCCTTATTAATTGTCGTGTTCTTGCCATTAGGATTAATTGCGGCACGTATTCTTACCGATTCTAAATGGCGGCATAATGGATAGGAGATTGATAGTGGTATGATTGCTGAATATCCACCACAATTGTTGGCAGAGGTAAAAGCGAAAACTGCAGATCGTCAGCTAACAGGTTTTACTCCTGGTCAAGGGCCAATTAACCCAGACCTAATGTTAGTAGGAGAGGCACCGGGACGTCATGAAGAAAAAGTAAATATTCCCTTTTCGGGCGCTTCTGGTCAAGAATTAATGGGTTTCATTAAATCGATTGGATACTCACGCTCAACAGTTTATATTACTAGTGTTGTTCGCCAGCGCCCTTATAGCATTAAGAAAGTTAAGGACAAAAAGACTGGTGAATTAATTGAAAAACACCCTAACAGAACGCCCACAAAAAAGGAAGTACTTGCATTTGCGCCACTGTTTGATTGGGAGCTGGCAACCGTCAAGCCGCGACTGATTGTGCCCCTCGGTAATACAGCACTTCAACGTTTGTTGGGTCGTAATGCTAATATTGGTGAACTTCATGGTCAATTGCTTCACCAGAAAATACAACAAGCTAATGCAAACCACGATGGATATCAAATGTCATCGACAAAGTATTGGATCATGCCGATGTATCATCCAGCCGCAGTACTTTATGCACGACGATTGGAACCAACGATTAAAGATGATTGGCAAAAGTTAGGTCGAGAAATTAAAACATTAAAAAAATAACCAGTATACTTTTAGCGATAAAGGTCGTATAATGGAAAACAGTTTGTAATCGAAGAGGATGGGATAATGCACATTAAGGCTTTGTCCCATCCTCTTTAGTACGTAAAAATTAGGGGAGATGAGAAAGTGGAATTGCAACAACGGCGAACGATTGTTACAGGTGCGTTACTTCTATCAAATATTATGGCGGGGATGGACGGTACTATTGTTAACACGGCGCTGCCAGCTATTACCAGTGATTTACACGGCCTCCAATATATGGGATGGATTATTGCAACTTTCCTTTTAGGGATGGCAGTTGCTACGCCATTGTGGAGTAAATTTGGTGAGCATAAAGGAAATAAGCAAGCTTATATTACTGCAACTTCGATGTTTCTACTTGGTGCTATTTTTCAGGGCCTTGCTCCTAATATTTTATGGTTTATTATTGCCCGAACGATTATGGGAATCGGTGCCGGTGGAATGAACACCATTCCGTTTATTGTTTTTGCCGAATTATATGATAACTTGAAGAAACGTGCGCAAGTATTAGGAATTGCTAGTGCATGTTTTGGAACGGCATCGATTATCGGGCCGCTGCTAGGTGGCTGGATTGTTGATGCGTTAAGCTGGCACTGGGTATTTTACGTTAATGTTCCGATTGCGTTAATTGCGATTACCATCGTCAGTTTGTTCTACAAGAATGTGAAAAAGCAAGCTGCGGGAAAACCAGTGGATTACTTAGGAGCTACCCTATTGGTTATCAGTTTGGTAATGATCTTAGTTGCTGTTCAGCTGATTGGTTCAGCATCTGGATTAATCGTTGCAGCGTTATTGGTTATTGGAATGCTCCTCTTATTCTGGATGGCGAGAGTCGACAGTAAGGCAGTTGACCCCATTGTCCCCAGTCGTCTTTTTAAGAATCATGAATTAGTAGTTGATTTTACATTATTCGTAATTATCTGGGGATCATTTATTGCCTTTGTTACTTATATTCCAATGTGGGCACAGGGAATATTAGGATTGAGCGCATTACTCGGGGGGATGACTCAGATTCCTGGAGCTGTGACTAATTTTATTGGTTCTGAACTTGTTCCTGTCCTTCAAGAACGCTGGGGTAAATACTGGATCGTTACTTGCGGGGCGGCGTCAATTTTTATTGCTTACGTCGGAATTATGATTGGCGGACAGGAATCACCATTTTGGCTGCTCTTACTGATGGGAGCGTTTGAAGGATTTGGCGTTGGTCTTGTTTTTAATATCCTGCAAATTAATGTTCAAACGGATGCGGAATTGCGTGATGTACCGATTGCAACGTCTTTGGGTTATCTTTTACGGATCCTTAGTCAAACCCTTATGTCTGCTGTTTATGGTGTTATTCTTAATCAAGAATTATTTCGGGGAGTTCAAGAACATCATGGGATTACGCTTAGGATGCTTAATAAATTGTCCAATGCGAAAACAGCTGATTCTTTACCGGGATCATTATTACCAATGATGAGGAAAATTCTCTATACCGGTTATCGAGATATCATTATTGCGGCCGTTATTTTAATTGTTATTGCCTTGGTACTAGTCATTTCTTTAGCATGGCGAAATCATCGTCGCCAACAAACGGTAGCGCCTTTAAGTAATTTTAAGGAAACCAAGTCTTAAATCATGATAGGATAGTAGTGAGATTTTTGTAAATGAGGAGAGGCAATTTCCGTGGAGAAGATGAAAAAGATTAATGCTCAAATTGCTAGCCGGTTAGCTGCTAATCTTGAAAATAGTTTACGCGAGTTACGGCGGTGCGGTGCGCATCGGTCGAATAAGGCGACTCTTGTCGAGATGGGTATTCAGTTAAGTGGATTTAAAAATGATTTAGCTGAAAATAATAAGTTTAATGCAATGATTAGCAACGCATGGATTGATAATGATGCCGATTATCAGCTTCCCGCGGTCTCACTGTCTGTCAATATTAAACGCCAGGAAAAAGAGGGATTGGTCACTTATATTTTAAATAACCATGGTGAGAACCAGCCAGTGATTATGTATATTACTGGTGGTGCTTATGTTCAACGGCCTGATAAAACTCACTGGCAATATTTAAATCGATTAGCGGTAGAGAGTGGAGCGAAGGTCTATGTTCCGCTTTATTCGCTAATACCGCAAGCAACATATCGTCAAGCCTACCAGGAAATTGCTGCTTTATATAATGAGATTTATAATTTGGTTCCTGCTAGTCAAATTACAATTATGGGTGATTCTGCTGGTGGTGGTTTGGCGACTGGTTTCTGTGAGTACCTTGGCAAAAAAGGGTTACCGCAACCTGGACATCTTATTTTATTTTCACCGTGGCTTGATCTTGATTTAGGTAACCCTCTTATTAGTAAATATGAGGAAAATGATGTTACACTAGCAGTGAGCGGTCTACGAAAAATCGGCACAATGTGGGCTGGAAACACTGACCATCGTGATTACCGGTTAAGTCCGTTATATGGAAACTTTGAGCAATTGCGCGATGTGATGATATTTGTTGGGACAAAAGAAATTTTGTATCCTGACACCGCGTTATTTGTTCAGAAGTTACGGGAAGCCGGAGTTGTGGTTAAATTTTGTGCTGGACGCGGGCTATTCCACAGCTATCCCCTTTATCAAATTCCAGAATCTAAACTTGTAATGAAACAGGTAGTTGCGACAATTAATAATTAATGAGGTGATATTTTGGCAAAAGTTGCTGTTATGTTTGCACCGGGTTGTGAAGAAGTTGAAGGATTAACGATTGTTGATGTTCTTAGACGAATGGGGATTGATACAACCATGGTTGGCTTAGAAGATATCCATGTGCCAGGTGACCATAATATTGAATTAACATGTGACGAGGTAATGGACGATAGCTTACTTGATTATGATGTAGTTGCATTCCCCGGTGGTCGTGGCGGTGCTCAGAAACTTCGTGATAATGACCAGTTGATGAAGTTAATGCAAAAGCGAAATGCAGAAAATAAGTGGGATGCTGCTATGTGTGCTGCGCCGATCGCATTAGCACGTTATGGCTTGCTTAATGACCATTGTTATACTTGCTTTCCAGGTATTAATGAGGAAATTGCTAAGGTCGCGCCAACTGCAACGTTTAAAGAAGATATTACGGTTGTGGATAACGATGGGAAGATCATCACGAGCCGTGGTCCAGCCACTGCCTTAGCTTTTGCCTATCAAATTGCAGAAGTACTAGGTTATAATACTGATAAGATTAAGCATGAGATGCTTTATGATTATTTGATGGATCAAAAATAATAAATATAGGGGCTGTGATATAAGTCCCAAGTTACAAAATAGGCCTCTAGCGTTCGGTAAATTTGAACTCTAGAGGCTTTGATTTTGTTTTTACGAACCTTTTCTATTTAGCTATCCACCAGAAAATTGAACGGTGGTTTTGCTGATCAACACGTTGGTTAACAACGCTGACTAAAATCATCATTGTCGCAATAATTGAATTCTTTTTACGGAAGGCAGTATAGCGGGAGTACCAAGCTGTGGCATATTTATCTTTATATCGTCGCAATCCTTGGAAACCATACAAGTGATATCCGTATTCGTAAATAAAATGGGCAGCTTTTTCTTCAATAAAACTAAATTGATATTCTCCAACGTTAGAAAGGGGGGCCATTCCTAAATCAAAGTAAGTATATCCATTTTCTTGACCATATTGGAACATGCTGATAAAAATTTTATCCATAATTCCTGATGGTGCATCTTTACTATGACGCATGAGGTCAATTGTAAGAATTTCTTTACCACCTGTTGGCATGAAAGTCGCAAAAGCAACCATTTTCCCGTCTTTATTACGGACAACCCCCACTGGAGCTTGATTGATATAATACGAATCAAAGAAGCCAAGCGAGAATCCTTTTTCAACTTCATTACCAAGCCAGCTATCTGAAACTTTTTTCATTTCTGCTAACTGGTCTTTACTAAATGGTGGTTCTTCTACAGAAAAAGTATATCCTTCGCGGTCAAATTTATGCATTAAGGCTCGTTGTGATCGTTGACGCTTACCTGCAAGTGTAAAATCGGCAAGTTTGACTAACCCTGTTTCTCCAGTCTTAATAAAATCAAACCCAAATTCATGTAGGAGCATGGTCATGTCGCTAGATACTTCATAAAATACTAATTGATAGCCATAATCATCTGCTTCTCTGACAAATTGCCGTAATGCCGGTCGCCAACTGGATTTGTCACCAACAGGGTCTCCCATGACTACTAACCGGTCATATTTGCGCCGATACATAAAGAATAGTTGATCATGATCAGCTACACTGTAGTAATAAATCGCTTTGTCTTTGAGGAAAGCAAGGTGACTAGTTTCGTTGCCACCATATTCTTTGATTACATTACGGACACGGTCAGCATTGAAGACAATTGGCATATTAAATGGATCTGTCCCGGCCATAAAGTAACGAAGAATAAAGAAAATTAGCAGGAGACCAAGAATTAGTCCGAATAGTCCAGACACCCAGATCTTTTCTCCAGGAAAGAAAAGAAAGTCGGGAATATGGTGCTTGCTTGAGTACTGGGGGGCGTTAATGACGCCGACAATCACGTATAAAATACAAGCACCGGCAAAAATAAGACTATCAATGGCAAACTTACCGATTGAATATTCCAGCTTTTTGCGGTAAAGGACGTGACGAGATAATAACACAAGAACTAGGACAATAATTAGGTAAATTGTTAGACTAAGCGTGCCAAGGTTCCAGATAGTATTTGCAATTCCAATCACTAATAAGATTAATGTTGGGAGATAAGCCTTTTTTACTTTTGACTGTAATCCCCGAGCGCAGGCAAGCATTGCTAGTGCGAAAAGGACTGTTGTCAGTTGATGCAAGAAGAAGAACGTATAAGGATAGAGGCGTGCAATAATTTTATTCTGTGCGGTAATATCTGGAATTGATGCTGTGATTAGCATTAAAATACCAGAGACATACATAAATGTTGTAATTAAAAAGTAGGCGGTCTTCCGAACCATCAATAACGGCAAGCCATCAAAGAACTGGTTGACTTGTGATGCAAGAGAATGTAGAAACATGATTCCAGCAATAAATAATGGGACAATATAGTAGAAAATACGGAATAATAATAACCAAATAACAGCGGTTGCCTGGGGAACGCCAAGCAATGACAGTTCAAGCATCATTAACAGGTCGAATGAGCCAAGCGCCCCGGGAATCATTGAAAGGACCCCTAAAACCTGTGCAACGACGTATAATGGTAATACACTAATTAAGTTATGACGAATCCCTAAGCACCAACCTACTAATAAGAAGAATAGGGCGACAAATAACCATTCACAGGTTGAACTGGCAACGAGGAAAGACCCTATTTTAGGGGTAACATCCTTAAATAATTTATTATTATGAATAACAGTAAAATAGAAAACAATCGGGAAATAGAGCCCACCGCCAACAAGCCAAAGCGCATATTGGTTAAAATGTCCACCGTCATGAAATACAAACATAATGATTAACGCTACCCAGCAAAGAACAGATAAACCAGAAAGCAAAAAGACGGCAATCTTAGAGATAGCAAGAAGAATTTCCTTTTTCGTTGCGTTTTTTCGGTAGAAGTAAGCTCGTAATGTAGAGCCAAGAATTCCACCAAAACCGGCAACGTTAGTTAAAGTATTAGTTATCCAACCACATCTAATAATATATAATTTCTTAAATTTCCCGGGTAATAAACGGGTGATTGCAAAGTCATAGCCTAGCATTGGAATAACGGCGATACATCCGGTAATTAGTAGGAAAATGATGTTTTCCCATGAAAGATTTGCTAATCCAACGCCAACTTCATGCCATTTGACTGTCTTAAAGAAACTACCAAGGGCAAGAATGACGAAGATTAAAACCGAGGTCACAAATACTACTTTTATAAATTTGCCAGAATAGATTCCTCAAAAATCTTTAATCCAGTTTCCATCTGTTCTTCCGTCATGCATAATGGTGCAAGGAATCTTATCACATTGCCGAAAGAGCCTGCATTTTCCAGTAACAGTCCCTTCTGAAGTGCTGTCTGAACCAGTTTTGATACAAATTCCGGGTTTGGCTCCTTACGTTCTTTGTCCTTGACAAATTCTATCCCAAGCATACCGCCAATTCCTCTGACATCCCCGATTATATCATATTTTTCTTTCATTTTTTCAAATGCTTTCCTTACGACGGAGCCTATATGGATGGATTTTGCACAGTAATCCTCTTCTTTCATGATTTCCATCGTTTTTATCGCGGCTGCACAAGCTAACGGATTTCCGCAGTAAGTACCGCCAATCGTTCCTACCGGAGCTGCATCCATGACCTCCTCTCTTGCACTGATGGCACTGATCGGCACACCAGCTCCCATAGACTTCGCTGTGGCAATAATATCCGGTGCTGCTCCCGCCTCCTTCCAGTATTCTGATGTAAAATATTTTCCTGTACGGCAGTTACCACACTGAACCTCATCCGCAATAAGCATAATACCGTTATCATCACAAATCTTGCGAAGCTTCTTCACAAATTCAATGGGAGCAGGAATAAATCCACCCTCACCCTGTAACGGCTCAATAATAATTGCCGCAACATCACTTGCCGGAGCCGCCTCATCAAAAAGCTTTAACAGTTTATCAATATAGTACTGGATAGCTTCTTCCTCGCTGTATCCTTTTGGTGCTCGATTCAAATATGGGTATTCTGCACGATAAATTCCGGAAGGGAACGGTCCCATGCCAAGTGCATATGCCTTCTTTGCTGTCAACGCCATCGTAAGATTCGTTCTTCCATGAAATGCACCGGAAAAGCAAATAATATTATCTCTGCCCGTATACGCTTTTGCAATCTTAATCGCATTCTCATCCGCCTCTGCACCGGAGTTTGCAAAATATGTTTTCATCTTCTCGCCCTTACAAGGAACTGTCTCATTAAACATTTCTGCAAGTTTTACATATCCTTCATGAACATATACATTAAAAATCCCATGGAAATATTTCTCAGCCTGTACTTTTACTGCCTCAACAACTTCTGGTCTGCTGTAACCAATATTTAAAACGCCAACACCACCAATCCAGTCAAGGAACCTATTCCCATCTACATCCTCAAGCATGGCACCTTCCCCTCTTGCCATACAGATTGGATAATTACTTCCACATAAACCTTTTGGAACAGCCTCATCCCTTCTATCTAAAAGAGCCTTTGCCTTCGCCCCTGGTACACTCCCTGTAACTATTTCCGGTAATGAATCTCTTAGCATGCCACTTCCTCCTAACCAT
>OKSF01000057.1_pt1 | contig 89423 bp, 91 predicted proteins | sample 1606061 | NCBI WGS metagenome assembly OKSF01 (sample SAMEA3541567, study PRJEB24748) | human gut metagenome | biome: human gut; feature: human-associated habitat; material: faeces | place: China | collected 2012
CTTTTGATGTAGTAAAGCCAATTAAGGAATCGATGGCATTTCGGTTAAAAATCAGTATGCCGGGCTTAAAGAAACAAAGCAGCCATTCTCTTTGATTCTCCGGTTTATCCATGTCCTTTCGTTCATCAAATTTTCTCTGGCTTATTCTTTCCTGCTGTCTTAAAAAACGAACTGAACGAATCCAGGGAAAAACTACACTTAAAACAAAAGTCAAGCACACAATGCCGGCAGGAAGAAAGATCGAGGTCTGCCAGCGATCCCTTTGAAAAACATACAGAATGACACCAAACACAAAGATCATCAAAAGGCAAACAAAAAGACTTCCTCGAACCGAAAGAAATAAAAGTTTGTTTTTAGAAAAGCGATAAGGCTCCTTGCTTTGTTCATACAGTGTACGTCGATCCATGTTATCTTCTCCTCTTCTTTGGTTTCATGATCAAAAATATGCCGGCAAAAATCAAAATACATCCTAAAATATTCGTTACCAAAATCGGATCCTTTAAAAGAAACCAGCCGCAGAATAGTGATGTCAATGGTTCAAACAGACAAAACAAAGAAGCCATGCCAGAACCAATCAAGCGTGTACCCACCTGCAACAATAAAGTGCCTCCAATCGATAAAGCACTTAACGCAATCAAAGAAACGATAGCTAATCCGTTCACAGTGACAGAAAAGCTTCCTGATGCTATTCCGATTATGCCTAAAACGATCACTTCCATAATACAGGCATAAAAAGCCAACACAAAAGGATTTAAAGCTGCTAGGCCCTGCTTATCCAGAATCACCATATAGATGGCATAAGTCAAACCGGAAACAATGGCGATCAACATTCCGATTCCATTGTTCATATTGCCAAAATCAATAAAGAACAAAATGCCTAAAATGGATAGAATCAAGGCAATCCACTGAACCTTTGAAAAATGATTCTTATAGTAAAAGTATAGAATCAAAAACACAAAGATCGGATACATAAAATGCAGAGAGGTCGCATTCCCGGTCGGAATAAACAAATATGAAGTACTTAATAAAATCAGTGTTAGAACTTGAAAAAAGCTGTCCAACGCAATCGATGGCGGTATAGAAACATCAAGTTTTAATGGAACTTTTTTAATCTTGATCATACATGCCGAAAAAATCCCCAAGCCTAAGAACCGGAAGAAGCCAATGGCAATCACATCGTAATTCATAGAGAGGACGATCTTTGTAAATAAAGGCACCAATCCAAAACAGATAGCGCTGATAATCGATAACATCATTCCCTTTTTCATCGTTCCTATTATACCTCAAAAGTCTTTAAAGGTTGAATCGTTTTTTGATCTACATAACGTAGTGCAACCAGACTTAAAAAGGCACACAATATCTCTGTAATCACAAAGGAAAGCCAACAGATATTCAAGCCAAATATAGATGCGAAAACATAGGTAAGAGGAACCAGAACAACAAGTTGTCTTAGTAAAGTGATCCACAAGGAAGTATTCGGATGGCCCAAAGCCTGAAACACGGAGCCAAGCACCATGGAGATCCCCGCAAACACAAAACTAAACGATATGATGCGTAAGGCCGGTATCCCTATTTCCATCATCGACACATTGGCATCAAAAAGTAATAGAAGCTGCGATGGAAAAATCTGAAAGATCAATGTTCCCACAGCCATGATCACAATGCTTAATCCCAAAGAAATACGGATGGCCTGTTGAATTCGTGTATATGATCTGGCACCATAGTTGTATGCTAAAATCGGTACCAGCGCATTGGTCATTCCTAAAACTGCCATAAAGACAAACTGCTGAAGCTTGTAGTAAATACTGAATACATTGACGGCCAATAAGGAAAAAGGGACTAAGATCTGATTCATAAAGACGGTCATAAAGCTCATGATAGACTGCATCAGAATGGCCGGAAATCCAATTTTATAAATTTGTTTTAATATAGAAAAATCCAGAGAAAAGGATCGGATATGAATTTGGATGGATCGCGTCTTTTTTTGAACGATCCAAATCCCTAGCAGCATCGCAATGATCTGTCCTAAGACTGTCGCAAGAGCGGCACCGGCAACACCCATGGCCGGAATACCGAAATAACCGAAGATAAAGATTGGATCAAGAACGATATTCACTAAAGCACCAATTCCCTGCATGATCATATTATAGACAGGTTGTCCGCTAGCCTGCAGAATACGCTCATACGTAATCTGCATAAAAACACCAAAAGAAAGCGTGGTACAAATCTGCATATATACAACACCCATATCGATCACATCTTCCTGTCCGGAAAACAACATTAAAAATGGACGAGCCAATAAAAATCCCAGAACAACGAATAGAAGCCAGTTGACAAGGGCAATCATCAAACCATGTAAAACGACCTGATTGGCTTTATCTGTATTTCTTTCACCCAGACATCTTGATAATAAGGTATTAAATCCAACACCGGTTCCACAGGCAATCGCAATCATGATCGTCTGAACCGGATAACACAAGGATACGGCTGCTAAGGCATCCTGCGATAAACGAGCCACAAACATACTGTCAACGATGTTGTATAAAGCCTGCACCAGCATAGAGATCATAATTGGCAAGGACATCGTAATCATCAGCTTTGGCATCGGCATAGTTCCCATTTTATTTTCCATTAAAATCCCTCCAAGCACTTAAAAAAGGACCCCCTGGGTCCTTGTCACTTCGATAGTTTCCAATGTTTTATACAAAGTGGGTTCATGGTATGGGGCACCATGTTCCTACCTACTATATCATAAAATAACATAGATGTATAGGAGGCAAATACATTGACGTTCTATTCCATTCTTTCTATAATCTATAAGAATTTTTAAAGGAGAAAGCACATGAAAGTCTTACCAAAAACACTGCTTCTTTTAGCGGGTATCGTATGGTTTATTGCCGGTGGAAATGTGACGTGGATCGGAATTCAAAGCTATGCAGACTATTTGAACATTCTTCATCTTCTGGGATCGAGCCTTGTTTTTATCTTCTTTTTATGGATGTTTTCCAAGATCGTACAGAAACATTCACTTAGAATTCAAGGATATACATCTAAACAACCCTTTTATTTCTTTTTTGACCGACCTTCTTTTATCATGATGGCCTTTATGATGAGCATGGGAATCATCCTTCGTGTTTTTCACCTTGTTTCCTTTGAATTCATTGCGGTTTTTTATACCGGATTAGGTTTGGCATTATGCCTGGCCGGTTTACAGTTTATGCTTCATTTTTACACACAACTAAATAGGAGGTTTTTATGAAAAAGTACATTACACTATCAATTCTCTATGCAGTATTGGCTATGGCTGCCGGTATCTTCTATCGAGAATTTACGAAGTTGTTTCATTTTACACAATACACAACTTTATCTACTGTTCACGTTCACTTATTTGCACTAGGCATGATCTTTGTATTATTGATTGGCTTATATCGTGACAAACTGAATTTGAAACAAAACAAGCTCTATACGACCAGTTTTCTTGTCTATAATGTCTTTTTGCTCTTTATGGCTCTTATGCTGCTTATCAAAGGCATTCTACAAGTCAATGGTTCTTCGATACCGATGCTTTTAACGATTGGAAGTGGTATCAGCCATACAGGTTTAGGTATTTCGATGATCCTTGTACTTCTTTCGCTTTTAAAAGCTTCCAAACAAAATTCATAAAAAAAGGGAGTCAAAATGGTATATCCCATGTCTACTTGACTGGAGATATATCAAAATGACTCCCAAATGTTATCTTATTTAAATAATTCTTTGCGATTATAGGCTTTCTGCCAGTTCATTGTAAATTCACCTACGGCAATCGTTGTAGCCGGATGATTAATCATATTGAACAATACATCACATGGTACAGTTACAGCCGGAATTCCCGCTTTGATCAATTCATGAACCTGATACGTATTTTTAAAGCTTGCCGCAACAACCTTTGCCGGCATATTATGAATGCGCAACATCTCGATCAAATCTTTTGTCGTTTCTACACCATCACCATAGTTACACATACGATTGACATAAGGTGCCAGATAATCCGCACCGTTGGCAGCCGCAATGAAAGCCTGCTCTGCCGTATAAATGGCTGTTGCCAAAGTGTGAATACCTAACTTCTTACATTCCTTGATAGCTTTTAAACCATCATGTGTAACCGGAATCTTTACATACATATTCTTAGGACGAAGCTGGGAAATTTTCTTGGCTTCTTCCATGATACCTTCATAATCCGTCTTTACGACCTGGATAAACAATTTCTGATCTTCATCCAAAATATCGATCAAATCTTGAATGACTTCCGTTGCCTCTCTTCCTGATTTTGTCAAAATCGTAGGATTTGTCGTTACTCCTGCTACTGTGCATAGTTCTTTTAGCGCTTTAATTTGTGCCACATCTGCCGAATCAATAATTAGTTCCATAATAAGCCTCCTCAAGCATATTTAATATACCAATATTTTTATTGATTGTCTATAATTTTTTATTGTTTTTTATTGTTTATAAAAAAAGACAGAGTTTTTTTATAATCTGTCTTTTGATCACTATATTTGTTTAGAAAGCTTCTTTTCCTTTTGTATAGGTCATTTCTACACTGTAGTCATCATTTAAAACAACTAAGTCGGCATCTTTTCCAGCCTGAATGCTTCCTTTACGATCATCCACACCTAACATGCGAGCCGGGTTGATCGTACAAGAATTAATGGCGGTTTGCCATGGAACCAGTGCCTTTTCCACCAGGATTCCCAAGCCTTTGTTTACGTTCAAGGTGGAACCGGCCAATCCCTTTGTCGATGTCAAGTGTGCACTTCCATCTTCATACAATTCGATTTCATTACCACCAAACAATGTTTTTGTTCCGGCCGGTAATCCTTTGACCATCAATGAATCCGTAATCATAACGGAATAATTGGCGCCTTTGGCTGTAAAGAAATCATTTAACGCATCATATGTAGAGTGATTTCCATCACAGATGATTTCACCATATACATCACGGAATCTAAAAGCAGCTCCTACAAGTCCTGGATCACGATGGTGGAACTTGGTCATACCGTTATATACATGCGTCATGCTTTTGGCACCATGAGCGATAGCCATGCGAGCCTGTTTGTAAGTGGCTCCTGAATGTCCCTGACTAACGACAATATCATGATCCACGCAGAATTTAGTCAGCTCATAGTTTTCATCATGTTCACAAGCCATAGTGATGATCTTGATCAAATGATCACTGGCTTCATAATACCGTTTGAACTGTTCCACATCCGGTTTTACGCAATATTGTTCCGGCTGCGCTCCTTTATAGACCTGATCCAGATACGGTCCTTCAAAGTGAATTCCTAAGATTTCAGCTCCTTCATAGCCTTCTTTAACGACCTTGGCAACATTTTTTACTGCTTTTGTCAAAACTTCTTCACTCTGCGTAATTGTTGTCGGCAAGATACCGGTAACACCTTCTTTGACAATGTTTTTCATCCAGTTGCGCAAACCTTCTTCTTCGGCATCGTTGGTATCAAAACCATAGGCACCATGTGTATGCACATCAATAAATCCCGGTACGATTCGTTTATCCCCGTAATCTTTATCGACTGGTTTGGTTTCATAAGGATAGATATTCGCGATTTTTCCATCCTCTACTTCGATCTGTGCATCGATCCAGTTATTCAATACCCAGACTCTTTTACTTTGTATGATCATAGAACAATCCCTCTTTTCTATACGTTTATTATACCTTGTAACCCCTTTATTTACCTCTGTAATGCCTTATACTTTTTAAGAAACTTTTTGCACAAAAAAGAGACTTTCTTAGAAAGTCCCCTGTTGATTTCGAATATAGTTCAATGCTCCGCCAGCCATGATCATATCCAAGTCCTCATCCGTACAATCACAATGTACTTTAAAGCGTTTATCCTGCGTCGCATCATAAACCTCAAGAGTTCTATCCTGATACAAATCATGAATATGATCCAAGATCAAATCGTCCATATCTTCGATCGATTCATAATCCTCCGGATCTTCAAATGTAAGCGGAAGAATACCAAAATTGATCAGATTGGCCTTATGAATACGGGCAAAAGAACAACAGATCACCGCTTTGATACCCAAATACATCGGTGCTAAAGCGGCATGCTCCCGACTAGATCCTTGCCCATAATTTTCTTTGGCAACAATAATACCACCATGATTTTCTTTGCAGACTTGATCAAAGTGTTCTTTGTTGTTTTCAAAGACAAAAGTAGAAAGCTTTTCAATATTCGAACGATATGGTAATACCTTGGCACCTGCCGGGGCAATATGATCAGTCGTGATATTGTTTCCCAGTTTGATGACAACTTTTTTTTCAAGTTGATCCGGCATCGGTGTATTGACCGGGATCGGTTTGATATTCGGCCCTCGTACGATTTCAACCGACTCCGGATCCTTGCTTGGTGCATAGATCAAAGAATCATCGACAATGACCGGTTCTTTTTCAAACTGATCCTCATATTCCAGCTTGGAAGGATCACTGATAACACCCTGGATGGCGCTGGCAGCCGCCACTTCCGGGGATACTAAATAAATACCGGCCGATAACGTACCGGAGCGACCGTAAAAGTTACGATTGAAAGTACGTAGCGAGATTCCATCGCTCTTTGGACTTTGTCCCATACCGATACAAGGCCCGCAGGCACTCTCCAGAATACGTGCGCCGGCATGAATAAATGTTGCCAAAGCACCACTTTCGATCAGCTTCAATAAAACCTGACGAGAACCAGGTGATACGACTAACGAAACATTAGGGGCAATGGTTTTCCCTTTTAAAATGGCAGCAGCTTTCATCATATCCTCATAACCAGAGTTTGTACAAGAACCGATGGCTACCTGATCAACTTTCGTTCCTTCTAACTCCCGAATCGTTTTGATCGCATCCGGAGAATTCGGACAGGCTGCCAAGGGAACCAAAGTATCTAAATGGATTTCCACTACATCATCGTATGTGGCTCCCGGATCCGCCTTGAGTTCGACATAATCTTTTTCTCTTCCCTGACGCTTTAAGAATTCACGCGTGATTTCATCACTGGGGAAAATAGAAGTCGTAGCGCCTAATTCTGCGCCCATATTGGTGATCGTAGCTCTTTGATAGACACTTAAATGCTCCAGGGCATCCCCGGTATATTCAAAGATACGTCCGATGCCGCCTTTTACACTTAACTTGCGTAACAGCTCCAAAATAATATCTTTACTGGAAACGCCATGATTCAAACGCCCATGCAGACGAACCTCAACAATTTCAGGCATCGTTAATCGATAAGGAATGCCTGCCATAGCCTTGGCAACATCCAGACCGCCGGCTCCAATCGCCAGACAGCCAATAGCGGAGCTGGTCGGTGTATGTGAATCACTTCCGATCAGTGTTTTGCCCGGTTTGGCAAAACGCTCTAAATGAACCTGATGACAAATTCCATTTCCTGCCTTAGAAAAATAGATGCCATATTTACTGGCTACCGATTGCAGATAGGCATGATCATCGGCATTCATATAACCACTTTGCAGGGTATTGTGATCAACATAACTGACCGAAAGTTCTGTCTTGACCTGCTTGACACCCATGGCCTCAAACTGCATATAAGCCATCGTTCCGGTCGCATCTTGTGTCAAAGTTTGATCGATCTTGATGGAAATCGGCTCTCCTTTGACCATCTTTCCAGAAACCAAATGCGTTTTTAATAGCTTTTGTGTTAGATTTTCCATAACATTCTCCTCATTTAGTGATTATTATAACAAATAATGAAAATAAATGAAAGAATATGATATAATACATGAAAATAAATGAAAGGAATTGTATATGATCAATTTACAAGCACTGTATAAAGAATATGAAGACGATAACCATATTGATTCTTCTCTTTATGCCAAGTATCGAGTCAAGTCCGGTCTTCGTAATGAAAACGGAACCGGTGTCAAAGTCGGACTAACCAAAATCAGTGATGTTGTCGGTTACGAATATAGTAATGGAAACAAAGTCCATATCGATGGTCGCCTGATCTATCGAGGTTATGATATCGATGATCTAGTCTCTATGCGAAAAGATACACCGTTTGGATTTGAACTTAGCGCCTTCTTGCTGATATATGGAAAACTGCCTACCCATCGACAGCTATTGGACTTTCATAAAGAACTGATTAAAATGGCCGATGCACACAATGTCGATATTCACTATCAGACATCCAATCTGCTCAATGCCATTCAAATTGAAGTTCTAAAGCTCTATGGTGAAGATATAGATCCAGATTCCGATACATTGGAAGAAAGAATGTTAAAAGGAATGTATATCCTTGCCAGTATGCCTTTATTGATGTTGAGCCATTATAAAAAGGAAAAGATCACGCACTATCCTTTACCCGATAAAGGTATAGCGGAAAATGTACTGTGTATCATCCGACAAAATACACATTACACACAAAAGGAAGCTTCTCTTTTAGACATTCTCTTTATGTTACATGCCGATCACGGCGGTGGAAATAACTCCACTTTTACCAACGTGGTGATGTCCAGTACCGGTACCGATATCTACTCTTGTATCAGCGCTGCCTTAGGTTCTCTAAAAGGTCCAAGACATGGTGGTGCCAATATTAAGACCAGTGCCATGTTTGATGCTATCTTTGATGAAATCGGTACGACAACCGATCAAAAGGTACTTCGCAAGATTGCCAAAAGACTTCTAGACCATGATTTTTTTGACAATGCCGGTTTAATCTACGGCATCGGACATGCGATCTATACCAAGAGTGATCCTCGTTGCCAGGTCATCAAAAAAGCTTGTAAAGAATTGGCACAGGAAAAAGGAGAGTTAGAAAAATACAACTGCTTATGTGCCTTTGAAAAAGCCGCTCTTTATCAAATGCGTAAACAAAAACATATTGAAACGTGTGCCAATGTCGACTTTTATTCCGGTTTTGCCTATTCCATGTTAGGAATAGATAAAGCCTTATACACTCCTTTATTTGGTATGGCCAGAACGGCCGGCTGGGTGGCCCACCACCTGGAAAATCGACAAAACAATCGAAAATTGATTCGTCCGGCAAATGTCTATGTCGGAAAAAGAAAGGAAGATTAGATGCAGACAATTACTGTTTTTAGAGGTGACGGAATCGGACCGGAAATCACCGATGCTGTCTTAGAGATATTGGATGCCGCCGGCGCCCAATTTAATTACGAGATCTTTGATGTAGGAGAAGCCGTATATCAAAAAACCGGTGAATTCATTCCTCAAAAAGGTCTTGATTCTTTTGATAAAACGAAGGTATTGTTGAAATCACCGATCACTACACCGATTGGCAAAGGATTTCGTTCTTTAAACGTGACTCTTCGAAACAAATATGATCTATGGGCTAATATTCGCCCTGCCAAGTCCAACCCATGTCTGGATACCTTGTTTAAAGATATCGATATCGTCACATTCCGTGAAAACACCGAAGATCTTTATGTGGGAAAGGAAGAGGTCATCGATGATAATACGGTCATTGCCTTTAAAATCATCACAAAAAAGGCAAGCAAGCGAATCATCAAATCTGCCTTTGAATATGCCATTACACATAACCGTAAAAAAGTAACCTGTGTGCATAAAGCCAATATTTTAAAAAAGACAGATGGTCTGTTCCTTTCTATTTTTGAAGAAATTGCCAAGGACTATCCACAAATTGAAGCCAATGCTTTGATTGTTGATAACACATGTATGCAGTTAGTCATGCATCCGCAGCAATTCGATGTGATGGTCATGCCAAATCTGTATGGTGATATCATCAGTGATTTAACCAGTGGCTTGATTGGTGGCTTAGGGCTTTTACCAAGCTGTAATAAAGGAGATACGCATGCCATGTATGAAGCCGTTCACGGCAGCGCTCCTGATATTGCCGGCAAAGGCATCGCCAATCCTACAGCCTTACTTTTAAGCAGCTGTATGATGTTAGAAGACCTCGGCCAACAAAAAACGGCTATTGCGCTTCGAAAAGCCGTGGATGAAGTATTTGCCGATAAAACTAGTCTAACACCAGATTTAGGCGGAAATGCCAGCACAAAACAGTTTGTACAATCGATCATAGACCATTTAAAAAAAGATGAAGGCTAAAATTAGTCTTCATCTTCTTCATCTTGCAGTATTTCATGCGATTTTAATGTCAGGATATACGTTGCTTCTTTTGGATATGCACTTTTTTCTTTTTGATCGGATAAGATTTCCAATTCACAAGGATAACCTAATGCCTCTAATTCATCCAAAAGCTTATCCTTTCCCATCTTCTTCGTGATGTTTCTTCCACAAGCACAATTGCCATACTGATCTAAACATTGTAAGACCCATTCCGGTATCTTAGTCTGTGCTGCCATTCCTTACACCTCTCTTAACATCTCGTATATGATACCAATTTTTTTCAAGAAATCAAGAAAAAAACTGAAGAAACTTAGTTCTCCAGTAATTGACGTATATTTGGATAATACGTATATCGATCATCGACAAACTGCAAGGCCTCATTGGCAATCGCTCTGGATTTTTCATAATCGATGTGTTCATAAGCCTTGGCATATCGATAATAGATGTAATCTTTGATTTGATTTTCACGAAGAATGTAAGCATAGTTGGCATCGCCCAAACCATAATCACCATGTTCTATATATAGATCTGCGACATCCATCATAGCCTTATTCTCATAAGCCTGATAGAGATCGTTGAACTGACTTAATACGGCATAGATAAAGTTTTCATAATACTTCACATCATCGTATTGCCAATTTTTTAATACGGCATAAGCAACATCCATGAATTTTTCAATCAATTTTGTCGCATCGGCTGTAACGATTGTCTGTAAATCAGACATCGTATGAATGTCTTTTCTTTGGGCAATCATCAATAAGCGACGAACCAAATCAAAATCGGCATTGTATTCATCGTTATTGTCCAGACTTTCTTCACTGATCACATACGCTTCATGAGCTTCGATTTCTTTGCCCATAGCTGCATAATCACTGGCTTTGATTGTTACGGTTTGCGCAACCTTAGTCACTAATACTTCCAGTAAATCTAGATCATAACCGTCTTCTTCATAACTAAAGGCATCGGCTTTGATCGGATATTGTTCTAAAATCGTCTTTACGATTTCTTTCGTATCGGATTGATCCATCAAAAGCTGTGCATATTGATCATACCCCATATCAATACCCATAGCCTTAGCCATATCTATGCATGTATCCAGTGAGAACTGATTATACTGTTCCATTTTTTGTTTTGTGTCCGTTTTTTTCGTTGTTGATTTCTTTGTGGTTTTGGCAGCTGTTGTCTTTTTCGTTGTCGTTTTCTTTGTTGTTGTCTTCTTGGCAGGTGCTTTTTTGGCAGTTGTCTTCTTTGTTTCTTTTACTTTGTCATCTTTAACAGCTTCCACGCTAGTTTTATCGTCTTTGAGAGTTTCTGTTTTCTTAACTGTCTGTTTAGTTTTCGCTGCCTTTTTAACCGTTTCTTTTGCTTTCGGCTCAGCTTTTTTTGTTGTCTTTGTTCGAGCCGCTGTTTTCTTAGCTTTGGTTTCAACTGGCTTCGTTCCTTTCTTAGTCACTGTATCTTTCGTTTCAGTTTTCTTTGCAGGCATATTCAGATCCTCCTTATATTTACTTTTTTAGTATAGCACTTTTGCACAAATACGGAAATTAGAATTCGTCAATTCCCCTGTCATTTCCCTTATTTTTAGTATTATTATCATAAAATGAACTTTTATAAAGTTGAAAACTTCAGTAATTCTGTTCTCTTTGCAGGTTTCATTGTGACTCAGAGATTCTGTATGTAAATTTTATGAAATGAATTGCACAAAAATTTCACATTTTTTTGAAAATCAAGTTAAAAAAAACTGTTATTTCACATATTACTGTTTGTTTTATGACACAATTTTAGTATATACTACCATCTGTAAAAAGGATAAAGAACTATTCCATCAAGAAGGAGGAGTCAATATGATGGATAAAAATCAAACCCCACCTCAATTCGAGCCGCGCAGGTCAAATGCTATTTCCAACAAGATGATCATCTTTGGAATCTGTTTGGTCGTTCTCTGTGCTTTGGCTGGTTTTGGAGGTGCTTTAATAGCAACAAATCTACATTCCGGAAGCGGCATAACAGTCAACAAACAATCCGGTAATGCCGGAAGCGGAAACCAGATTGAAGATGTCAGCGATATTGCCGCTAAGTGTGGGCCTAGTGTTGTCGAAATCACGACAGAAGCTGTGACCAGCGGAAACAGTATTTTCGGACAGTATGTGCAACAAGGGGCCGGAAGCGGGGTTATTTTCTCAGAAGATGGATATATCATCACAAATAACCATGTCATTGAAGGCGCTACTTCCATTGCAGTACGTACTCAGGATGGAACGGAATACAAAGCTCAATTAGTTGGTACCGATGCACAGACAGACCTTGCCGTGATCAAAATCGATGCATCCGGACTTACTCCGGCAACCATTGGTGAAAGCAGCTCGCTGCAGGTAGGCGATGCGGCCATTGCGATTGGTAACCCATTAGGTGAATTAGGCGGTACAGTCACAACCGGTATCATTTCGGCTTTGGATCGTGAAATTACCGTAGAAGATGAAACTATGACCTTACTGCAGACCGATGCAGCCATTAACCCCGGCAACTCTGGTGGAGGCCTCTTTGATGCCAACGGTAACCTGATTGGTATCGTAAACGCCAAAGAAAGCTCAACCGGTGTAGAAGGTTTAGGCTTTGCGATTCCAATCGATGGTGCGATGGATATCATCGATGAACTGATTGAAAATGGCTCTGTAACCAGTCGTCCAGCACTGAATGTATCACTATACGATTATAGTTCTTCCAACAGTTTAAGACGTTCTGATATGGAAGACGGTGTTTATATCGTACAAGTTGTACAAGGTGGAGCTGCCGATAAGGCCGGCTTGCAACAAGGCGATCGTATCATCAGTTTTGATGGCAAGGAAGTCAATACATCTGCTGAAGTAAAAGCTATATTACGCGAGCACAAAATCGGTGATACGGTTTCCATGACCGTTTCCAGAGATGGAAAAACGATCGATGTACAGATCACGCTGCAACAACAGTCCAGCTAACAGGGGACTCCCCTGTTTTTTTTTATACGTTTTTATAAGTGTTTTATTTGTCTGTACTAACTAAATGAACTATAATGTGATTATAGTGATAAACAATAGGAGGAGATCATATTATGAATAGTGAAAAGATCCAAAAAAGAAAAATCATGCTTGTCGGAACCGGCTTTGTCGGAATGAGCTTTGCCTATTCATTACTTTCCGAAAAAGGAATTGATGAACTGGTTTTAGTCGATGTAAATACTGATAAAGCAAAGGGTGAACAAATGGATTTGAGTGACGGCTTGTTGTATGCCAACTCGAAAATGAAGATCACTGCCGGAAGCTATGCCGATGCTGCGGACACAAACATCGTTGTTTTAACAGCCGGTGCTGCTCAAAAACCTGGTCAATCTCGTTTGGAGCTTGTAAAGATCAATGCGAATATCACAAAAGGTGTCTGTGAAGAATTAAAGAAAAATAATTTTGATGGTTTACTGGTTGTTGCCAATAACCCTGTCGATATCATGACTTATGTAGCTTGGAAAACAAGCGGTCTGCCAAAGAATCATGTCATTGGTTCCGGTACGGTACTTGACTCCGCTCGTTTGCGTCATGCACTGAGCGAACGTTTAGGCTTTGCCTCTTCAAATATCCATGCCTACATCATGGGTGAACATGGTGATTCCAGCTTTGTTCCTTGGATCCATACATATATTGGTACAAAACACTTGTTGGAATACCTGGATGAAAACAATATCGAACTAAGCGAGCTTCAGGATATTTATATCAGTGTTCGTGATAAAGCTTATAAGATTATCGAACTTAAAAAAGCTACTTACTACGGTATCGGTTTGGCATTAAAACGTATCGTTTCTGCCATCTTAAATAATGAAAAGGCCATCTTACCGGTATCCAGTTATCAAAATGGTGAATATGGTCGTGAAGGTTACTTCATTGGTACACCAACCGTTGTAGGATCAAATGGTATCGAACAAGTCATCAGCCTTCCATTAAACGAAAATGATCAGCAGCGTTTCAATCATTCGTTTGATACATTGAAAAAGACAATCGATGAAAATTTAAGTGATATCTTATAAAAAAATTTGAGAGGATTGATCCTCTCATTTTTTTATATATTTCAAATGCCTGATCAAAGTCCAAATGCACTTGCTTTAGTAAAAAGAATGGTACACCAGACAAAAATACAAGTGATAGAATGAAAAAGAATAAAGTCAAATTAAAGATAAGATGATACTAGGATTCATTAAGCTCCTTCATAAAGTCATTTAAACAGATGACTTGATCAAATAGACAAAGTACCGGTCGATCTTCTTTTGTTCTATACAATTGATCCGTATGATAATGACCATGGAACCAGACATTATAATCCACTTTCTTTTCTACCTGTTCTAAAAAATCATGTAGATTTTTTCGATCCTTTCCATATCCATCTAATGTAGTTTCATATTTCTTAGATAACGGATGAGAAGAAAAGACATCATGCGTTAAAATATAATCCACTTTCCAGTTATGGGCAGCCAGATTCTTCATGGCATTTTCACATTCCTCCAGTGTAGGGATTTCTTCCTGCCACCATGTTTCGTGTTCTTTTCTATACATGCGATCATGAGAAAAACCACCACCAAACGCAAAGAAAGTCTTGTTTTTGAGGGTATAAATTTCTCCACGCATCAGATGGTAGATGTTGGAACGAATCCGATGAATTCTTCCACCATGCCACATTTCTTCCGGATATTGTTGTAATACATCAAAGTTCTCATGATTTCCATCAATAAACAATGTTGTCCATGGCAAGGATTCGATCCAGTTCAACCAGAAACGATCTCCACTTCCACCATCCCAGATACAGCCAAAATCACCACAGATGATCAAAAAATCATCACGGTTTAATTTTAAACCTTCCACAAATTCATCTGGATTAATCTTATGAATATCAATTTCTCGATGTGTATCACTTGTCAAATAAATCATAAATCTCTAAATCTCCTAAAAAAATAAAATGCCTGATTGCTCAGGCATACATTTACTCGACTCCTAAGATAAAGGAATATACTGGCTGTTTGCCATCATATATTTCAACTTCGGCATCGCTTGTTTCTTCAATATAATCGGCTAAAGCCTGCGCCTGTTCCTTGGTAGCTTCTTTACCATAAATCAAAGTGACAAGCTCACTGTCTTCATCGACCATTTTATCCACAAGCGCTTTGGAAGCTTCCAGACAATCCGGACAAGATACAACGATATCTTTGCCAAAGATACCCATATATTCATCTTTCTTAATTTCCAAGCCTTCATAAGTCGTATCTTTGATCGCATAGGTAACCTCACCGGATTTCACATGATCAATGGCTTCCTGCATTTCTGCCAGGTTTTCTTCCAGTTCAACTTCCGGATTAAACATAACACAAGCACTCAACCCCTGTGGAATCGTCTTTGTCGGCAAGACATGAATATCCTGATCTTCGCAAACACTCTGTGCCTGTTGTGCTGCCAAAACGATATTGGAATTATTCGGTAAGATCAAAATATGTTCAGCATCCAGCTGATTTACGGCACTGACAAAATCCTCCGTGCTTGGATTCATTGTCTGTCCACCACCGATTACGATATCGGCTCTTAACTCTTTGAACATCTGATCTACGCCGGCACCCGGTGCTACTGTGATGATCGCATATTTTTGGTGTTCACGTTTCGAAACAACTGGTGCAGCTTCTTCTTTTTCAAGAATGTTGTCATGCTGCTCCTGCATGTTTTCTACTTTCAGTTTGACAAAACGACCCTGACGTTTTCCCATTTTAATAGCCGTTTTAGGCTCTAATGTATGTACATGAACTTTTACAAGATCATCATCCTGTACACAGACGATCGAATTACCGATCGTTGCCAATTCTTCCTTAAACTGTTCTTCTGAGAAATGACGAATTCCGTTTTCATTCAAACGCAAAATAAACTCGGTACAGAATCCAAACTCTTCTTCACCGCCCTGTACTTTTGTCTGCGCATGCTCATTCACTTCGGCCGCATCACTTGCCGCAATGACATTCCCCTGCAAAGCGGAAAGGAAGCCTTCTAAAATAACAGAAAGACCTTTTCCACCACTATCGACAACACCGACTTCTTCCAAAACCGGTAAAAGCTCTGGTGTTCTCTCTAAAGATGCATTCGCTTCATCGACCATTTTTTGAAGAACCTGAACACAATCCTCAATTTCTTCAGTCACTGTATAAGCATACGTATAATCGGCCGCCTCACGCACAACGGTCAAAATCGTTCCCTCAACCGGACGCATGACAGCACGATAAGCAACACGAGATCCATTGACCAAAGCATTGGCCAGTTGCATCGCATCGATCTCATCTAAATCTTCTACAGCCTGATAAAAACCTCGAAAAATCTGTGATGTGATAACTCCTGAGTTTCCACGGGCTCCCATCAACAAACCGCGAGAAAGCGTCTTACAGATTTTTCCTACCGTATCGGCATCTTCTTTTAAAGCTTCTTTGACCCCGTTTGAAAAGGTCAGATTCATATTGGTTCCTGTATCCCCATCCGGTACAGGGAAGACATTCAAAGCGTCGATCTCGGCAGAATGGTTAGCCAGATTATTCATACCGGAGGTCAACATGTCTTTTAATAGCTGACTGTTGATTCTTTCCATCTTCACACCTACTTCTCCAAACGAACACCCTGAACGTAAATATTTACCTCAAGGCATTTAACTTCCAATGTTTTTTCCAGGACGTATTTTACACGTTTTTGTGCTTCATTGACAACTTCACTTAATTTGATTCCCTGCAGCGCAATGATATAAAGATCCAAGACCAGACCTTCTTCTTTCTGCGTTACGATGACACCACGGGCATAGTTTTCTTTCTTTAAAAGCTCAGCCCATCCATCACGAATTGCCTTCTGGCTTGTCATACCGATCACACCATAGCTTTCGGTAATGGCACCACCGGCCAGGCTGGCAATCGCATCCAGTGAAATTGAAATTTGTCCGTATTCAGTTGATTTATTAATAGGCATACAAATACCTCCTGTTCGTATAGTTAATTATACCGCATTCAAAGCTAATTTACCACATCAAACGATAGTGTCGTATCATTCCATTGATAATAAGTTCCTGTACCCGGATCATAGTATAGATTCAAAGAGGCGCTATACTGCAAGCCAAAATTTGGATCCGTCTGCCAGTCCGATGCCTTGTCGATATAATTTCCGGTTTCTGTTTCCGGCTGTTCTTCCGGTACTGTCTCTTCGCCGGCATTTTCGTCTTGCGAAGTCGTATCTTCTTCACTTTCTTTTTCTGTTTCCTCTTTTGGTTTATTTCCGCTTAACTGATCACAGTTGATCTTTTCAATCGCAGAATTATCCTTATCCAGAACCAGACAGACATTTTTTCCTTCCAGCTGATTTAACATGCTGGAATAATTGGTGATCATATATAACGATTCCAGAGTCGTATAAACTTTATTCCCATCCTGCATCGTGATCTGTAACATATTTTTATCATAGGTTGATTCATATGGGATGATTTCCGCTATCTTTTCGATCACATCACGAGAAAGTTCTTTTTTATGTTCCTGAAACTGCTCGGCGATATTTTTTAGCTGTTTCTCATCAAATCCGCTCAACAAAGGAAAATGCACAATCTGCATCAGATCCTCTTCATCAATCATGATGGATTCTCCCTTAGACGTCAACACATAGTTTGCATCATCCTGCACATAATAGCCGATCACCGTTTTTTCCTGTACATCGATTTCCAGTTTTCCACCCGATCGATGAATCTGCACAGAATCTATCAAAGGCAGTGTTTCTACGGCATCGGAAACCATGAACATAGGTGTAAGCCACAAACGCGTCTGTGGACCTACATGCGCTGTACGCAAGATCTCCTGATCCGAATAGTAATAATTTCCGGTACAGGCAATAACCTTGACCTTTGAATCATTGGAAAAAAAATACACTAAGAAGCTAGAAAGAAGAAAGATGATCGCACTTAATACGTAACAAGCTTTTAACCCAAACTGAAATTGAAACCTTTTTGTTTTCTTTACCAAACCAAGTGCTCCACTTCTGTGATCAAATCGATTCCATATTCTTCTTTTGCCTTTGTCTGGATTAATGAAATCAGATCCAGTACATCTTTTGCCTTAGCTTCTCCGTTCTTATTGACAATAAAGTTGGCATGCTTCAAGGAAACCTGCGCGCCACCGATTTCATACCCTCTAAGACCCAACTGCTCAATCAATTTCCATGCCGGAATCGACTCCGGATTGCGAAACACACTGCCGGCACATGGCATATTTAAAGGCTGTGCATCCATTCTTCTTTGGCGACGTGAATCCATCAAAGCCTCAATTTCTTTTCGATCGCCTTTGTTCAACTGAAAACAAGCCCCTAAGATCAGCCAGTCTTTGTGCTTCTGAAAAATCGAATGACGATAATCATAATCTAAATCTTTTGGATCCATCCATTCTATACATCCGTCTTTCCATACATAGACACCCTTTAATAAAGAAGCAATGTTAGCTTTATAGGCACCGGCATTCATATAAAGAGCACCGCCGATAGACCCTGGTATTCCGGAAGCAAACTCCAAACCACTCATGGAACGTTTCATCGCTTCTACCGAAAGATTGATGATAGAACAACCTGCCTGTGCAAGCAACACCCCATCTTCTTCAAAGAAAAAGTCATTTAACGTTCGATCTAAATTGATGATTGCACCATGAAAATGGGCATCGCTGCATAAAATATTAGAACCTCTTCCCAAAACATGGTAAGGTATGTTTTCTTCCTTTAAAATCTGAAGAATTCTTGTCAAAGCCAATTCATTTTTCGGATATATAAAATAATCCACCGTACCACCAATGCGATACGTTGTATGTTTTTTCATAGATTCGTTACATAGCACCCGGCCATAAACAGCCAGTTTTTCCTGTACACTCATTTTCTTTCCCCCTGTTGGATACATGATCTGCATAGATCAATGATATCGTATGCGGCATTAGGACGCCCCAATTTTAATGCCTGTTTATGAACACTCTCCATCTTTTTTGGATCCATAAACAATTCTATGATACTTTTATTCAACGTACTTGCGTTAAGATCCTTTTCCTCAATCATCAAAGCAGCCCCTTTTTCTACTAAGACATTGGCATTATAAAACTGATGATTATTCGCCACATAAGGACTAGGAATCAAAATCGATGGAATCCCTAAAGCCGTAACTTCCGCAAGTGTTGTCGCACCCGCACGACAGATCATACCATCTATTTTTTTATAAATTTTCAAAGTATCCACATAACCGGTGACATGAACATTCTTTAATTCTTTAAACAAAGCCGCATCCTGCAGATTATCTTTTCCACAAACATAAATAAACTGTATATTGTCCTCAATGCCCTTCAAAGCATCTTTCATTAACTGATTGACACTGCTGGAGCCAAGCGAGCCCATCATGATCAAGATCGTCTTTTTTTTCGAGTCTAATTGGAATGTATCATAATAAGCTTGATCAAATTCTGATTCTTTAGCCGTTGTCGCTCTTGGATTCCCCAGCAAGAATGTTTTTTCTTTGGGAAAAACTTCATCACACTTTTCATAACATGTAATGATACGATCCACTTTATTCATGACCAGCTGATTGGCCTTTCCGACAATGGAATTCTGTTCATGGATCAAAGTTGGAATGTGCAAATGGTGCGCTGCCAAAATGACCGGTGCACTGACATAACCACCAAAACCAATGACAAAATCAGGACCAAAATCCTTTAAAATTTTTTTACTTTTTTGATAAGCGATAAAAAGCTGCAGTATGGCTTTCAGCTTTTTTAATGGTGATCCGACTAAACCCGATGTATGTAAAGATTGAAAAGGATATCCCTTTTCCGGAATCAACTGCGCTTCCATACGATCATCATTTCCAATACAACAAATTTCACAAGATGGATCCTGTTCTTTAAATTTATCCAATAAGGCTAATGCGGGGTAAATATGTCCTCCCGTTCCGCCTGTTACACAAACTATTTTCATATCTTAGAAAGTATAACATAAAATCATAAAAAAAGTGGACTTTTAGTCCACGATTTCAATAGATTCCTGCGTAGGTTCCAGTTTTCCCATCAACACTAACCGCTGATCACTGTCAAATCCATAATCCAGATCACAAGTTGATAAGGTGATGAAAGAGCCATTCGATGTATCGACCTCATTGGTATATTGTGCCGAAGCCATCATTTCCGATAAACGCTCATTGCGATAGCTGCCAAAGGAAGTCGTGTAATAAACCGAACCATCCGTCGTCTTGGCAAAATACACGATCGAGCACTTGTAATTTTGCGTAGGTGTCAGTAAATAAAATACCGGATGCTCGTTAAAAAAGCTTTGATCATCAAAATTAGCCAGATTAGTAAACATCCCACCGATATCTACGGAGTGCCCATAGACAATCGAATTGTCCTGACTAAAATCACTTGAAGCCTGTGCATCCAGGAAAACAGATCCCATACGATTGTATTCTCCACTGATCGTATGATCCAGATAAAAGCTGTTATCGCTTCCCTGTACGACCGGATACGATATTTCACACCCCGGAATATAGATCCAACCGACAATATCCGGATTTTGCGCCAACAGCTGATCCCAATCCGGTTCCAATAAATTGGCATCATCCGATGAAACAACCAGCTTTTCCAATTCTTCCGTTTCTTTCTTTACAGTATCTTGTGTGTTATAGATTATCCAAAGCTGATAGGCACTAAACCCAAATACGCCAATACAAATCATCATTAATATTCGATAAATCCATTTTTTCATAGCTCTATATTAAACTATTCTTTCATACAGAGCAAATGATTCTATTCCCTGCATGAAAAAAAAGCAGATTCAAACGAATCCACTCTTAACACTTTACTTACTTAATAAGCTTGCAGCTGCTTCATCAACAACCAAAGTAACATCCGGATGATTTTGTAGAACGGAAGCCGGCATATCTGTTGTGACAGGACCTTCTACAGTTGCCTTAACAGCTTCTGCTTTTTCCGGTCCGGAAACAACCATCAATACTTTCTTGGATTTCATGATCGTACCAATTCCCATAGTGATAGCTTGTTTTGGCACTTTGTTCATATCGTTGTCAAAGAAACGAGCATTGGCTTCGATCGTACTTTGTGTTAAATCTACGATGTGTGTCATTTCATCAAATGGTGTACCTGGTTCGTTGAAGCCGATATGACCGTTACGACCGATTCCTAACAACTGCAGATCGATGGAAACCTTTTCCAGTTCTTTTTCATAGCCTTCGCAGTCTTCTTTTGTAGATCCATAAGGAACGTGTGTATTATTTGGATCGATATCAATATGATCAAACAAATTCTCTTTCATGAATGTGTAATAAGACTGTGGATTGCTTCTATCGATACCAACATATTCATCCAAGTTATATGTTACGACATCCTTATAGCTTGTTCCATTTTCTTCATGATCTTTGATCATACATTTGTACAATCCTACAGGGGAACTTCCTGTGGCAAGCCCTAATACAACACTTGGCTTGCTAGTGACAACTTCTTTCATGACTTCAAATGCCTTCTGCGACATTTCATCATAATCTTTACAAACAACTACCTTCATATAATACCTCCATATGTTACTCAAATTATAACATAGCCTACCCTTCTTCTCGTATCTTTTTTCGTAAACGTTTTATCTTTTTCAACAAGTTTTATCTTTTTGTCTTTTTTATTTGTATATTTTATGAAAAAGATGAACTTGTGCAAATAGAATAGTATAATGGATTTGAACAGGAGGATACATTATGCCAAAACAAAATCCATTATTAAACATCATAAAACGACAAAAACAAGGAGAAGCTGTGGGAATTTATTCTTGTTGTTCCAGTAACAGCTTTGTCATTGAAGCGGCTATTGAAACCGCAAAAAAACAAAATTCATGTGTATTGATTGAATCAACGGCCAACCAGGTGGATCAAAACGGCGGTTATTCAGGAATGACTCCTAAAGATTTCTATAAATACTGTCTGGATGTCGCCGGTAAAGTAGGACTGGACAAAGATCGCATTTTCTTAGGTGGCGATCACTTAGGGCCACTCACCGTCAGCAACAAACCAGAAGCCGAAGCCATGGATTATGCCAAAACACTGGTTCATGATTATGTTCGTGCCGGATTCACAAAGATTCATATTGACACCAGCATGAAAGTGGCCGATGATGATCCAAATACACGTTTAAGTGATGAGACGATTGCCCGTCGTGGTGCAACACTGGCAAAAGTTTGTGAAGAAGCTTATCAGGAACTTTTACAGGAAAATCCTGATGCGATCCATCCGGTGTATATCGTAGGAAGTGAAGTACCGATTCCAGGCGGAGCTGTAGAAGAAGATGCCGGTATGCAGGTGACAAAGCCGGAGGACTTCAAGTCAACCGTACAAACCTTTGAAAAAGCCTTTGAAGATATGGGCATTCAGGATGCATGGCAATACGTTATGGCAGCTGTTGTACAACCAGGTGTAGAGGAAAAAGATGCCGGTTGCGAAGAATATGACAGAGAAAGAGCCAAAGATCTTATGTCCAGCATCAAAGAATTCGATAATTTGGTATTTGAAGGTCATTCCACAGACTATCAGACAAAATACAAATTAAAAGAACTGATTGAAGATGGTGTAGGCATCTTAAAAGTAGGACCAGGTCTTACATATGCAGCACGTGAAGGCATCTTCAGCCTTTGTTGCATCGAAGAAGAACTGGCTCAGGTTTACGATTTTGAAACCAGTCACTTCAAAGAAGTCTTAGATGAAGTCATGTTAGAAAATCCAGGTAAATGGGCACCATATTATCATGGCACCGAAAAAGAAATTGCCTTTAAGAGAAAATATTCTTTCTCCGATCGTTCTCGCTACTACATGCCAAATCCAAAAGTACAAGATGCTTTAAACAAATTGCTGAATAACTTAAAAGAACATCCGGTATCACTACCATTGTTGTCACAATATATGCCAATCCAATATACACTGGTTCGTGAAGGCAAACTGGAAAACACACCGGAAGCATTGATCAAAGCACGTGTAGCATATACAATCGAAGAATATACATTCGCGACAAAACAGGAACAATTAGTAAACGAATAAGGCTGATACATTTCAGCCTTTTCTTATGCTAAAATGAGGATATGAACAAGAACACGTTAAAACAGATCATATTAGCCATCAATGAATCCAGTTTAGAAAGTCAATCAAGAGAAGAATTGATTCACAGAGTCAAAGAAAAAACACAATTAGCAAGAACGACTATTTTACAAGCTATTGATATATTATATAAACACAAAGCTTTAGAATGGCTACAGGAAGAAGTGGACCTATTCCCTTGTGCTGTTATTTTTGCGCGTTCTAAACCTAACAGTATTACCGAAATCTTGTCCTATTGGCAAATGTTTCATGCTGATGCAGCCTTCTGGAGAAACAATGGTTTTGAGATCAAAGATAAAAAAATATTGTATTATATCGAACAAATGGAAAAAGAAGACCCAGAAAAGATTGTCAGTGATACATTATCAATCTTATATACCGATTCCATTATTCATAAAGGCAAGCATATCCCTTATAAAAATGAAGATCGAAGAATCGTACCCCTAAAAAACAAAAATTTCCTTTATTCCGTCATGCCAAAAAAAGGAATTCCTACCAACCGAGACATTTCAAAAGATCTGCAAGTCTATTTCAAAGACACTTTAATGCATGAATTTGATCGCACCTGCCCTATTTGTGGGATTCATATGCCTCATATGTTGATTGCCAGTCATATCAAACCGTTTAGAGATTGTGCCCATATTTTTGAAGCAGCCGATCATAATAACGGATTACTGCTTTGTCGAAACCACGATTTTCTATTTGATCAAGGCTACATCAGTTACGAAGACGATGGCACACTGATTATTTCAAAACACTTAAAACATCCGGAACATTACAATCTAAAAGATTTGAATCCTAAATACATGAGTGAAAATAGAAAACTCTACATGGATTATCATAGAAAACACATCTTCCAGGACTAAAGCAGCTAAGTGCTGCTTTTTTTCATATAATCAACTAAGATAGTCAGAATTATAACATATTATGCCAATCGGCTTTCTATTTTTTTATAAGGATTGATATAGTAAAGAAAAGAAAAAATGTATTTAACCTATTTTTGACTAAAATGGAAAGGAGAACATAATGAAGAAATATTTACTCATTTTAGCTGGAATCACTACTTATTTTCTTTTTGGTGCTCTACTATACTCTTTAAAAATAGACCAAACAACAATTTTTATGATTCAAAACATAATCGCAATTATCTTACTGATTTTCTTTATAGGACTCTATGCATATTCCATTCGGAAAAAACATACTATCTAGAAATTAAAAAAGTTTATCCCTCATTCTCTATTGATGTGTACTTATCAAATCGTCTTATTCATTTATTGAAACAAGTTAAAGGAGAAGAAATGAAACAATGAATTTATAGAATTTTACTTGCCATAACGTTGATCAGTTATCCTGCTACTAAGCTTTTCCCTGCTTATAAAGACATAATTCAGCCGATTACTTTGCCATTTTGTATTATTTTTTGTATTTGGTTTCTTTACAACCTATTTATGGAAAAGAAGTCAAAGAAAGATCATCAATAAAAATAGGCCCTGATTATGATTTGATCAGGACCTTTTTGGTGTTATTATTTTTTTACTTTCTTTGCGAGTACAAAGAAATCAAATAAAGCATATAATAAGGCAGCAGCTGCTAAAATATAGTTGATGATCATCGCAACGCCTGTGTATTGTTCTTCTAAACAGTTTAAGACCAATAAAACAGCTAAGACAAGGAATAAGAAACCTTTTAATGCGATCTTATTGGTTTCCATTCCCATTTCTGCTTCAATTCGGCCAATCTTTTTCTCCGGTTTAAAATCTTTATAAACTGTCAAATTCCGTAAAAATCGTCTAAACTGAAACTCCATAAAGACATAAAGAACAACTCCAATTCCAATACACACTGCAATCGATAAATTAAAGGCATAAGAAATGATAGCTCCAATAATACCAATCGCAAAACGCATACTGTAGAAGTTATATGTCTTCTCTACATCTTTTATCAGATATCCATTTTTCGAGAATCGATCAAAATAGATCGGACGATCTTTTGCATCATAAAATACATTGATGCCACTGACTTTTTGTTCCGTATCTTTCTTCTTTGGAACAGGTCTTCTTCTTTGATTCATTCGATTTGCCATAATTCTCTTAACCCCACGTTACTACTTCTTCTTCATCTTTTTCTTTTTCCTTGAAACTATCATAAGGTGTCAGCCAACCGGAATCCGCCGGCTCATTTGTTCCTTCCAGAATCATACCGCATTCTTTCATAAAATCTGTTTCTGAAAGCTTCGGTCCTACCTTATTTGTCTTGGTAAAAGAAGGTTTTTTATTGATCTGCATCAGCATGCTTTTGGTAACCATATAGTTGGCATCATGTTTTTTGTCAGTAAAGTAAGCCACTTCATTCAAAAGAACCTGACAAAATTGTTTGACCATGCCCATATCGATATTACTGCGGAAAATAATAAACGGAATACGATTATTGGTAATTTTTAATGCTTGTGAAAACGTAAATTTATTTACGATATTTATCAAACATTCTTCCTGAATTTTTTCGATATAAGTAAGATAGTCTGGATCGTTTTGCATCAACTCTTCATCCTTTATGATTTCAAAATACAAAGTCGGATGCACACTGCAATGTTTAAAGATAGCTCCTCGTAAATCGGTTACATATAAAACCGGATATGTCTTATCACTCATTGTCAAAACCTCACATTTTTAAAAATCACTACTCATATTATAAACGCTAATGCAAACTTTAGCATCTATAATATGAGTAAAAGGATGTGAACATCAGCTCACACCCTTTTAAGATCAAGAATATACCAATGTTTTTTTATTCAGGCATTTCTACGTTGATGCCTTCTTCAGCTAACTGATCTACTACACTCTGTGCAGCATCCCAAGCCTGCTGACCAGTCTTTTCAGCTGGAGCTGGAGCTGGATATTCATACCACTGAATCAATGGATTGTATCCACCGTTGATTCCAGCACCGTTTTCATCGATAGCCTGAGAGTTACCAGTCCAGATACCTAATGCTGTACCGGCAATACCGCAAACTAAGATCAAAACGATACATTTGATTGGAGTCCAACCTTTTTTGATCAATGCATACAAACCGCAAGTGATCAATAAAGGAATCAGTTTAGGCATAATTCCATCTAACAAAGACTGTACGTTGATTGCAGGATCTGCAATGGCAATACGTAAAGAAGTAGAACCATAGTTGGCAATCAAAGCACCGACAGTGAAGATACCCAAAATGCTAGCAGCACGTGTAAATTCTTTAGCGTTAGAAGTTAACATTCCAACAGCAGAAGTACCTAAGTTGTAAGACCAGTGCATTAAGAAATAACGAATGGCAAACTGTACAACGTTAAATACAACCAAGAAAATTACAGCACCTAAAATAGAAGCTTGTTCCAAAGCCAAGTTAGCAGTGATACCACCAACGATTGGAACTAATGTCAACCAGAACAAGGCATCCCCGATACCACCTAAAGGTCCGGCAGCAGAAATACGTACGGAACGAATTGTAGCTGTATCAACTTTGTTCTGTTCCAAAGACAATACGATACCCATAACAAATGTTACTAAGAATGGGTGTGTATTCAGGAAGTCCAAGTTATGAGCCATTGAAGCTTTTAAGTCTTCTTTGTTTGTATGGATCTTTTTCAGACCTGGTAAAATACCCCATAACCATCCACAAGCTTGCATACGTTCATAGTTGAAGGAAGCCTGTAAGAAACAAGACATCCATACCATTTTATTCAAGGTTTTCTTATCCAGCTTTGGAGCCGGAGTCAGATCTTGATATCTTTCAGGAATATTATATGCCATCAGTAAAACCTCCTGCATTTGATCCAGCGTTTTCTTTGATTCTTGTGTTCATCTGGTAATCATACAATGCGATAGCTAAACCAACCATTGCACACATTAACAATGTAGCACCTGACATTCCCGGTACAGCAGCGCAGATGTTTGCCATAACGAAACCAGCCAGTAAGAATCCCCACATTTCGCCGGACATCATAACCTTCATCAGGATAGCGAATCCGACAAACTTCATAGCACCACCGGCAGCATCCAAACCAGCCATCAACCAAGACCACTGGAAGGAGAATGAACGCAAGCTGTCACCTAAAGCAGCAGCTCCCATAACACCGGCAACGGCCAATACACCAAATAGAATACCTAAGATAGCCATTTCTGTGTAGTTGATCATTGCGATACCTTTTGTATCAGCTTCTTCAGCACACTTGTCAGCTTTAGCCATCAGACCAGACATGATCGTAAATGTCAAAGTAACAGCATACTGTCCAAATACAGCAAATGGGATAGCCAAACCAACAGCCAAACCAACACCGTCAGCTGTAGGTTCAAGACCCATTGAAATAGCAAATGCAGCAGTCATGATCGTACCCATGATTGCGTTCGGAGGCTGAGCTCCACCGATAGGCATACTACCAATCTGAACCAACTGGTAAGCACCACCAACAACAACACCAAGTTCGAAGTTTCCAAGAATGGCACCCATGATCGGACCTAAAACAACTGGCTGATACAAGGATTCCAAGAAACTAAACTGGTCGATACCCATAATGAAAGCTACAACGAAGATCATTATAGCCTGAATTACAGAAATCTCCATTATGTTCTCCTTTCAAATTAACTTTTACTTGAATAACTTATCCAATTTTTCAACTGCAGTGTCCGGTACACGCTGAATTTCTAATTCAACACCCAGTTCCTGCATTTTTTTAAAGCAGGCAACATCATCATCGTTTACAGCTACAGAAGTAGCTACCTGACGTTTACCTTCGGCCATGTGCATGTTTCCAATATTTACTTTTTTAATTGGAACACCGCCTTCCACAAGTTTCAAAACATCTTGTGGAGTTTCACAGATGATAAAGATTTTCTGCGCAGGACTTGCTTTTCCGATAATGTCGATCGTCTTCTGAATAGAGAAGAAACGAGTCTGAGCATAAGCCGGAGCAGCCATGTTCATCAATCCCTGACGGAATTCATCACCTGCAACTGCGTCATTGGCTACTAACAGTAAGTTGGCTCCCAAAACACCAGACCACTGTGTCGCAACCTGACCATGAATCAAACGATTGTCGATTCGAGTTAATAAAATGTTTGGCATATTCTCTCTCCTTTCATGATAGCGCTTTCTTTCCACGAAAATCTATCTGATATTATTATAATACAACCTTTCTTTTTTCCTTTACACATTTTATTTATAAGTTTATACTTTTTATTAAAGAAATGTAATTTATAATTAAAAGCCATAAACATTAACTCTTTTACAGAGAAAATATCACAAATTATCTTTAATTAACGGAAAGGTTGTAAAAACTATGTTAAAAAGAACTACAAATTATCTCTTTCAAACGTTCGGAAGTGTATTTTATGACATGAAATCAGCCATTCAAGGTGAATCCACCGTCTCTAATTCACTCTATTTGTCCAATAAAGAATTTGATTCTTTCTACTATTCCCATGCACCGGTCTATATTACCTGTGAAAAAGGAATCGTCTTATTAGTTGTCAGTAAAGATGGTGTTCAATACGATGAATTTGTCATTCATCGGGCTATTCGTCTGCAACCGGGTATTTATTTTAATTTTGTATCCATCTCCAATGACAGTAAAGTGCAAGTCGTCTATTCTCCCTCTGGTTTAAACCAGAAGAAAATGAAGGAGCCTTTTATCTATCAACGCATGGTTTCCAAGATCAATTTAAAAGAAATTTTAACTTGTTTTTATCAGGTGCGTAAATCAAACTATGTATTTCCTGGTGAAAGCCACGATTATTATGAATTGACCTATATTGATCACGGAAAATTAGATATGACCTTGGATGGTAAGGAATATCATCTAAACAAATATGATTTGATTATCTATTATCCCGGACAATTTCATACACAAAGCACCGATAATGAAAGCACATGTTCCTATTTGACCATCATGTTTGATATGGAAACCAAAATGGATGTTTCTTTGATGAATCGTGTCTTTAAGACAAGAAAAGATATTTATAACGTTCTCTCGGCTTTTATGAAAGCCATTCAATCCAAAGAGTATTTAAGCGAAGAAATGGCCTTGGCTTATTTAAAAGAAGTTTTGATCCTGCTCTATCAGTTTGATACGAAAACCGATGAAGAATCTAATATCAATCCGATGCAGGAACATTATGAAAACACCTTGTTAAATGAAATTCTGGTCTTTATTCACAATAATATCTTTACCGCTTTTACCGTAGAAGATCTCTGCCAGAAATTCTCCATTTCCCGAAGCAGCCTGCAAAGCTTATTTCGAACCAATATTCATATTACGCCAAAGCATTATATTTCAAATTTAAAGCTCAATCAGGCAAAACTCTTAATTCAGGAGCATAAATATACAATTTCCGAAATATCCGATATGTTAGGGTTTACTTCGATTCATTACTTCTCTCGAAAGTTTAAACTCCAATATGGATTATCGCCTACCGACTATGCGAAATCAATCAACCAATAAAAAATGCGTACTTCGTAAAGAAGTACGCACTTTTTGATTAAATTCCGTCTGTAGGTTCAACTTGTTCCACTGGCTTATAGACAAAGCGCATTACTTGTTCTTTTCCTACATTCACAGCGGATTCTGCCAGATCTTTTACGCTTTCCGCAAAAGTACGTGTTAAGTTGATTTCTACCAGCATACCTAAGTTAGTTCCCGCAATCACTTCTACATTCTGACGTGGATATCCGATTTCCACAGCTGTTTTAAACGGAGAGCCTCCGGCCAAGTCACTCAACACGATGATTTCTTCACATTCTTTTAATGAATCCATGGCATCTGTCAATTTTTTAGCCAAATCTTCCGTAGAATCTGTTTCTTCAAAATCGACTGCCGCATAGTTTTTTGGTTCACCGGCAATCAGCTTCAGACTACTTGTCAATCCGGAAGCAAAGTGCCCATGTCCTGTTACAATTAAACCAATCACTCTTTTGTTCCTCCTTCTTATTCTGCTGTATATTTATAGATTGTTACACCCTGAACAACACGGTTTACTTCTCCGGTTGGACATGGATTATCTGGTGTGCATCCCATAGAGATCGATTTAAACAATCCCAGAACCTGTGCTGCCAAGATATAGTCCAAGCCTAAGAAGATATTGTCTTTATCTGCATTCAGATCAAAATTAACATACGTATCGACCAATTCACGAATTTCTGGATATTCATGCGCAGCTACCGCCAAGATACGGTTTTTCTTTCTCTGTCCACTCATTTCTTTGATCAAATCATATTCGTATTGTCTTTGATAAGCATCATCGGATACATAGACAACAGTTAACGCTTCATCATTGATCACTGATTTTGGTCCATGGCGGAATCCTAACGGACTATCAAAGAAAGTCGCAACCTGTCCGGCTGTCAATTCACATGTCTTTAACTGGCTTTCCTGTGCTACACCTTTTAAGCAGTTGGCACCTAAATAAATCAAACGACGATAATCAAAATCGTTAACCAAATCAACTAATGTAGCATATCCTTCATCCAGGAATTTCTGTCCTTGTTCGATAACAGTCTGCATTTCGCTTTCCATTTCATCTAAAGCATCCAAGCGGAAGCACAATACGCTTGCCAAATACATATTAGAGAAACTGGAAGTCATCGCAAAGCTTTGATCATGTGTTTCCGGTGTTAAATTGATGCAGTAGGCATTATCCATTTCTTTTGCCATTTTTGATAAAGCACCATTTTCATTACAAGTGATGAACAAATGAGATACATTTTCTTTGCAGACTTCTTCAGCCATCTGTACACTTCCCACACTTTCCGGAGAGTTTCCAGAACGTGCAAAGTTGATCAATAATGTTTTCTTATTTCTTGACAAATAGTTTTCCGGCGTTTCTACAATATCAGTAGAAGCATAGCTGCTGGCATGGAAGTCGGTATAACGGTTTACATAAGAATATACCGCATTTCCAACGTATTCACTCGTCCCGGCACCGGTAAAGATGATTTCTACATCACCGCCTGTCAATACTGGTTCCAAGAAACTTTTCAAGGCTTCTTTTTCATTTTTGATTTGTGCAATTGTTTTTGCCCAAGTTGCAGGCTGCTGGTAGATTTCCTGTGCTGTATAAATCCCTGTCAGTTCTTCCCAAGCATTTTTTTCTTTTCCAAACATCATTTTGCCTCCTCTTTCTCGACTGTTTTGTACTGATTTCATTATAAACTATTTTTTAACTTTTTAAATAATATGAAACGATTATTATTAAAATGTACAAATTTGTTGTATTTTTTCTATTCCATTTGTATTCCCTTTCAATTTCTCTTATAATTACCAAAGGAAAGAGAGCGTAGATTATGGCAAAAAAATCAAATATTCAACAAGAAATCACACCTCCTGTAGGTTTTAATATCTATCAAGATAAAAAGAACAGAACGATTTATAAGCACCCTTTTTTAAAGAAGGCTGTTTATATACCTATCTATGATTTTAAAACTTTTGACTTATACAGAAAAAGATATATTTTAGTCATTTCGGTATTTGTTGTATTGTTTACTTTATTAAGTGACTGGTTTGGCATTCCCTGGTGGGTTACTATATTCATTTCATTGTTGATCTGGATCTTCATGGAATTTAAATTTTATAAATTCCTACAAAATGAACAGCCCGTAAAACACTTTACACCTAAAGAGTATAGTGGCTATTATGACAATTTTGAAATGCAGGGAACAAACAAAGTACTCCTCAAAACGGTATTATATGTGGCAATTGGCGTACTGATTGTCTATAACAGTTATTATTCTGGATATACAGGAATGTATACTTTGGCTTCCTGGGCAGTTTTAGGTGTATGTCTGGTTTATGCCGTATTTCAGTTGTTGGTTTTACTGAAAGTGAAAAAACGTCAGAAAGCGAGAAATTAAAATCTCGCTTTCTTTTTGTTTATAGAGCTTCAAAAGAGTATCCAGTCGTAAATGTTTCCTGTGGCTTCAATAACATTGTGCCTTCTCTTTGATAGAAATCATCATGTCCGGGTTCAAAGTCGGCATGACCATACCATGGTTCGATACAGATAAAATCCGATGTGGTTGGATGCGTCCAAATCGCAAGATATGGGAATTGCTCGAAATCAAAGCGAAGACGTGGTTCTTTCTTCCAACAAACTGTCAAATACTTGGACTGTAAATCTTGATAAATGATCGTTGCTGCCTCATCGATCTCTTGACGACTGCATTTCCATTCTTTAAAAGTCGCATCCTTTAAAGAATACGGTGTTTGTCCGGTTGGATCCATCACAAATTGCTTAGCATGTTCTTCTTTTTCAAACACGAAAGAATAGTCTTCAAACGCTTCGCCTTTTTCTTGTGGAATACGAAAAGCCGGATGTAAACCAAATGTAAAAGGCATAACTTCGTTTCCTGTATTTGTGATCTCATAATCAATATATAATTTTTTCCCTTTTAAACGATAGGTCATTTCATAATGAAAATTAAAAGGATATTGTTTCCGCGTTTCTTCATTGGAATCATAAGTGAAGACAATGGCATCTTTTTCCTGTTTTCCGACAAGATCGGCATAGCGAATCAAACCATGGTTTTTCATCGCATACGTTTGTCCGTTAATCTTATAGTCTTTTGTCCATGTATTTCCTACGATAGGAAATAATGTTGGATTTAATCCAGACCAGCCTTGATCTCCCTGATACATGATTTCCACCTGACGATCTTTATCCAGAAAATGTTGAATCTGTCCGGCTCTTTCTATACATTCCACTCTACATTGTTCATTTTCTAATACGTATGCCATATTGATTACCTCCTATATTCTATGACTTTCATTTAGAAACTGATAAATTCCATCTTCATTGACATCGCCAATCACTAGATCGGCTACTTTCTTTAAGTCGGGATGTCCGTTCTGCATACAAATACCTAAATCGGCCTGTCGTATCATCTCAATGTCATTTTGTCCATCTCCAAAACAGATGACCGTATCTAAATCAAATCTTTCTTTACACCACTGAATGGCTTCAATTTTATCAACGTGGTTGGCTCGTATCTCCATCGCATGATCAAAATGTACAATACCACAATCTTTTAATAAAGGCTGTAGCCTCTTTTGATCCTCTACCTTTAAAAAGACAAGTACATTTAATACCTTGTCCTTTTGATATGGTTTATAAGATGGTGCACAGAGATAGAGATCAAAATAAGCACGATGTGCATACAGATTTGGCTTAGTGCCCCAAAGATTTTCTGAACATGTGCTATATCGATAGATCAAATGGTTTTCTTTACAGAACGCATCGATCGCGTGCATTGTTTTTGATGTTAGAAATACACATCGCAAATCATTTTGGTCGGCATCCATGATCCGACTTCCTCCATCCATAATACGGGCATCAAAAGGAAAATCTCGCATGGCTTGCGGTAAATGATCCAATTCTCTAAGGGTACGACTTGTCGCTAAAAAGACTTTATTCCCCTGCTTTTGTAGTTTTGATAAAGCTTCTATTGTATGATTGCTGACAGAATGTGTTCGATTGGAATACAAAGTTCCGTCTAAATCAAAAAAATATCCGGTTGTCATACATTCATTATAAATAAAAAAAATCGAGAATTCACTCGATTTCTAAAAATTCTTTGATTTGATCCAGTCGTTCCAGAGTTTCATCATAGCCTAGCTGAAACCATGGACGTAGTTTTTTGGGATCAGTCGTATAACGAGTCACTCCCAGATCCTTATGTGGTCGAAGAACGAGAGCTTTATCTTCTTGTTCCAACGCATGAATCGTGTTCCATTGTTCGTTATATCGTTCATGACGCTTTTTTAGATCTTCTACGATCCGCTCATCCTTGTATAGCCATTTTGCCAGTTTTAACTGGTACGAAGGAGCTGGTTTTCTTACATATCCTTCTTCTTTGGTGGAAACAATGATATGTTTTTGATTGCCATGGCGAATACTTTGATGAATACTAATCATATCGATCAAGCCGGCATCCATATATTGCATACCGCGAAACATGTAAGGCCGACACAATATCAATAAAGCACAGCTGGCTTTGATCAATGTTTGACTGGAATCAACATAACTTTGATCATAATATTCCACCTGATGTGTTTCCATGTTGTATAGACCAATTTCCATGGTCGTCGTACTCTCTTTTAAGGCCTTGAAATCTAAGGGAGCCTTGCTTTCGATAAAATCATTTGTAGCTTCAATACCAAAGATATTTCTTTCTTTTAGAAAAGGCCGAAGACCTACCACACCTTTTTGACAAGGTGCTTCGATACCGGTTACCTCCATGCGATACATCTGTCGAGAAGTATAGCTCAACAAAATTTCGCTTCCTGCCGAAATACCGACACAATAAGGTACATAGATCTTATGTTCCAGAAAGCATTTTAAAGCACCGGCTGAATAGGCGGCTTTTGTCCCTCCGCCTTCGCAGACGAGTCCTGCCTGAATCATTCGTTTTCCCACTTTCTAATAACACCAGAATCAATGGCGGCTTGTTTAACAGCTCTTGCCACGACCGGAACGACTCGTTTATCCAAAGCCGAAACGATGATATGTTCAGGACTCAGTTCCTTTTCATCCACCATCGAAGCAATCGCATACACAGCTGCCTTTTTCATCGCATCGTTGATCTGTGTTGCCTGGGCATCCAGTGCGCCTTTAAAAATGCCCGGAAAAGCCAGTACGTTGTTGATCTGATTTGGATGATCGCTCCGTCCGGTTCCTACAATATAAGCTCCGGCTTCTTTGGCATCCTCCGGCTCGATTTCGGGAATCGGATTGGCCATTGGTAAAACAATAGCCTTTTCATTCATACTGGCAATCATTTCTTTAGAAACAATATGGCCGGCACTGACCCCAATAAAGACATCCGCTCCTTTTAAAGCCTCACTTAAATCGCCTTCCTTATGTTCCCTGTTCAATCTTGAAAGAAGTGCTTCTTGTCCACTTGTCAGATTCATTCCTTCCACAAGAATACCTTGTCGATCCACTAAGATCACATTGCCCAGCTCTAAGTCTAAAATCAAACGTGCAATTGCACAGCCGGCACTGCCGGCACCATTGATCACAATAGTCGGATTCTCTTTTTTTACTAAGCGTAAAGCGTTAACCAAAGCAGAACAAACCACAATGGCTGTTCCATGTTGGTCATCATGGAAAACCGGAATATTCATACGCTCCTGCAGTCTTTTTTCAATTTCAAAACAACGAGGGGCAGCGATATCCTCTAAATTAATACCCCCAAAACTTGGCTCCAAAGCCGCTATGATGTTGACCAGTTCATCCGTATCCTGCGTATTTAAGCAAAGTGGAACGGCATCTAGACCGCCTAAAGCCTTGAATAAAACGCATTTTCCTTCCATGACGGGCATACCGGCTTCCGGTCCGATATTTCCCAGCCCCAGTACCGCACTTCCATCGCTGATGACCGCAATCGTGTGTCCTCTTCCTGTATAAACATAAGATTGACTTTTATCTTTTTCAATTTCCTGACACGGTGCTGCAACACCGGGCGTATAAGCCAAAGAAAGATCATCTCTTGTTTCAATCTTCATCTTGGCAACTGTTTCCAGCTTTCCCTGCCACTCTTTGTGTAAACGTAAAGCTTCTTTTGCGTAATCCATAAACTCTCTCCTCTCAAACAGAAAAAACATAGACTACTCTATGCTTTTTGCTCCATGATTTGTTTTATTGAATCTTCATAAGGTGTACCGGCACAATGCTTTAAAGCCGATGTGAACACCTTTTTCATATTCTCGGTATCATTTTTATAGGAATACTGTAAACCTAATAAATACTCTAATGTTCCCACCGCCAGTTCTTTCTGTGGTTCCATTTCACTTTTTCCATCCCATAAGTGATCAATCTTAGCCGCCACTTCAGGAATATACTTACTTTCTTTTTTGATTAAAATACTATACTGTATATCTAAATCTTTAGCCCTTTCTGCATCAATGGATCGTACCAATTCCATCATATCTTTAGTCTTTTTGGCTCGTCCTAACTGTAAATAATAATAAAAAGCACGCTCATAAACCGCCAATTTCTGATTTTTTTTGATACGCATATTCATCATCATAGACAGTTGCTGTTCCACATCATCTTTACGATCCTGCGCAATATAACCACTCAAACGCATGTTTTCTCTTTCAAAAGCACTCATACTTAACTGTGCTTTGAGTGAATCAATCGTAAAATAATATGTATCAAAATCATTGTTCATGATTTCCAGATTTAGGTTTTTCCATACTTTCCTGCGCATAAGATAAGGAATTCCCAGTAAGCATAGTACTAACAATACAGTTGCAACGACATAATACATAATTTTCACCCTTACTAATTTTGTCTGTTTACAGAATAAACTAAAAAAGAGTGTTTGTAAATAAAAGGTGATATTTTAGACTCTAAAGCATTAAAAAGTACAAAAAGCCTCAGAATTTCTAAGGCTTTTGCATCAATGTTTTTAAAACCTGAACCATGGTTTCCATCTGATTGATACTGCAGAATTCATATCGACCATGATGATTATAAGATCCTGTACCAAAATTCGGGCAAATGCATCCTTTTTCCGTCAACATAGCGCCATCGGTTCCACCACGTGTTGGTATGGAAACCGGATCAAGACCACAGGCTGCCAAAGCTTCTTTGGCCCTTGTCACCGAACGCATGTCGCCATGCATAAATTGTACCATATTGTAATACTGATCCTGCATTTCCAACTGGAAACGATCGCCATACTTCTGATTCAAAGAATTGATTACATCTTGAACAAACTGCTTCCTGGCTGTAAATTTTTCAAAATCATGATCACGAATAATATACGCCAAGCTGGCACTTTCGCAAGTTCCTTCCATCTCCAACAAATGGTAGAAACCCTCTCTGTTTTCTGTATGCGCCGGTGTTTCCTGTTTGGGGAATGCTTCGATCAACTCGTGCGCTAAAAGACACGCATTGATCATTTTATCTTTGGCATAGCCCGGATGGATCGTATTGCCGGTAATCGTGATTTTAGCCTGGGCGGCATTAAAGTTTTCATAATCAATGGCATCAATTCGGCCCCCATCAACGGTATAGGCAAAATCAACCTGGAATTGTTCTAAATCAAAATTCTCTGTTCCCCGTCCCACTTCTTCATCCGGTGTAAAGGCCACGATGATCTTTCCATGTGGCAGATTTTCTTTGATCATTTCATCTACGGCCTGCATGATGATCGCAATACCCGCTTTATCATCGCCACCAAGCAAAGTATTTCCATCGGTCACAATTAAATCATCACCGATACAGTTGGATAAAGCCGGATACTTTTTACAATCCATTTGGTATTGATCGTTTAAAACGATCATGGAACCATCATAGTTTTCAATGATTCGAGGACGAATGTCTTTTCCGCTTAATTCGGTAGCCGTATCCATATGCGCACAAAAGCCAAAGGAAGGAAGACGATCATCCGTGGCTTCCAATGTCGCATATACGATCCCATGCGGATCCACCATTACCTTTTGAAATCCCAAAGCCTTGCATTCTTTTTCTAATTCTTTTGCCAGCACCACCTGTTTTTCTGTACTTGGCGCTGTTGTACTTTCCGGATCGGATTGGGTATCAAACGATACATAATGTAAAAATTTTTCTGTAACACTCATAATTACGCTAACTCCTGAGCCAATCTAGGCACGATTTGTTTTTTACGCGATACATATCCCATTTTGGTAAAAGAATCCACTAATCCTTTTATCGCATGAGAAAGCTCTCCGACATAAAGGAAGCGACTTCCCTTGCCCTCCACATTGGTAAATACCATCAGTAACAAATCTAAATGACGCATTTTATTTTCTTCTTCCATGTACTTCAAAAAGTCATCTCGAATCTGATCCACTACATCCAAATCAAAAATAAATACCTGTGAGATCGCCACACGTTTTCCCGATAAAGTATATTCTTTAGAATCTCTATGTAAAATCGTATCGAAACTTTTATCCTGAATCGTAGCGGTATTGGCAAATAGTTCTTTAGCCATCGCATCAAAATCGATACCATGTTCTTTTTCAATACGTTTTGCCAAATCTTTATCGATCTGCGTACATGTCGGTGAATTAAAATTCATTGTATCACTGATAATGCCATAGGCAATCAAACGCGCTGCCGTATCCGACATTTTGATATTCATTTCATGATACATCAAACCAACGATCGTACAGGAACTGCCTACGATCATATTTCTAAACTGGATTGGATGATCCGTCTCGATATCACCTATACGATGATGATCGACAATTTCCATGATATAAGCACTGTCAATGTCGTTGATTGCCTGTTTCTTTTCGTTATGATCCACCAGAATAAACTTTTTCTTCTCTGCTTTTAAAATATGATAACGCGCCACGGAACCAACGATTTTTCCTTTTTCCAATACCGGATAGCTGGAATGACGAGATTTCAACATTTCCCGTTCTACATCCTCCAAAAACTCGCCGCGATTAAAGGATGTAATAGCACTGGCCGGTGTCATGATCAATTCGATTGGGATGCTTCGATAGATCATTTGAATGATCTTCATTGTATTATAGTTGGTCGAAATAAGAGTTACCCCATACTTTCTGGCCATTTCAATAATATAATCGTTAGGAACAAAGCTTTCCGCGATCACGATCACAGCACAACCTTTAGCCATACTCTTGATCATATCATCCTCATGGTCGCTTAAAACCATGATGGCACCTTCCAAATCACGCTCCATGAGCTTTTTATCCGAAATGCGAACTTCTCCACTCATTGGTAAAGTTCCTTTTAAGATGAAACTCCCCTTCAAACATTTTACAATATTTTCTAACGGTGTTTCCTTTAACAGATCCTTCGTGATATTTAGATCCTGCATCTGCACTTTGGAAACATCACCAATGGTAGCCATACCAATATAATTATCATTATCATCCACTACATAGAGTGCTTTGGCCTTATCCAGACATAAATCCCATCCATGGCGCAGAGTTTCATGGCGAGGAATCGTGATTGCCTCGTCAATCTCTATTTCAGCCAATGTATTTTTGGCCGTCGTCATATACAAAGGTGGATCCAGCTCTAATTTTTTTAGAATAAAACTGGTTTCCGGATTTAAATGTCCGATACGAGCAGCAACCGCATGCATTCCCATTTTCTGCTTGAGCTCGGCTAATGCCATAGCAGAACAAATAGAATCCGTATCCGGATTTTTATGACCTACAATATAAACCGGTGAAGTCATGATACATCTCCTTTTCAACTATATCTCATTATACCAATAAATGACCAAAGAAAAAAGCAGACAATTTTGTGTCTGCCTTAACTTCATCTATCTCTCAAACAATAATTATGTGGTAAGGATAACCCTTATTTTACTGCATCTTTTAAAGTCTTGCTTGGCTTAAATTTAACAGCGTTGGATGCCGGAATTTCAATTGATTCTTTTGTCAACGGATTGATTCCTTTACGTGCAGCTCTTTCCGTTACTGTGAATTTACCGAATCCATTCAAATCAACTGTTCCCTTTTGAACAAGTGTATTTGTAATTTCATCCAACAAGAATTTAACATATGTAGTTGCATCTTTTTTAGATACTCCACATTCTTCAGCCATTTTTTCAATTAAGTCTTTTTTGCTTACTACTTCTGACATGAATATGTCCTCCTTTTTAACTACGGAGGAAATCATATCATTATCCATGGTATATTGCAATATTTTATCGCAGTATCAAGCATTTTGTTTTTATTGATAAGCGAGTTAAAGTCACTTGTAATTTCACTAAGACTTTTCATTCACAAAAAAAGACCTAATCTATTTTGTAAAAATATTCGATTAAGGCTTTTTTTATAAACTAAATATTAAGGCCATTCTCCTTAAGTTAATCAGTATTATTTATGAAAATATACTATGCATTTTCTTGCGGGGATAAAATATTAACATCAATCACCTCTTGATCTTCATCATACGATATGTCCAAATCATATCCTTCTTGATTCTTTGCATAATAATTCATATCTGATCTTATACTATCTACTGTGAATCCTTTTCCAATACAATCTTCTATATAGGATTCAAAATCTTCTTGAGTTGAACCCTCTATTTTAAATGAAAATGCATCTTCCATATCTAAATCACTACGAACTATTTTATTCTTTGGTCTAGTGATTAATTTTCCAAGATCTGAATCCGTCCAATAATCAGCCTCCTCTGTTTTCTCCTCTAACGAATATTTTTTCTTGTGAAAATCGTAGTATTCTGTATAGATTTCATTATCTTTTACATATTGAATTGTTGCAATATCAGGCTCCACAAGTTCATATAAATCGGGATTTTTTAAATAAATATATCCTTGATAATAATAACAACTTTGTCCTGTTACACTTTCCTCAGGATTTACAACTTTCTCTGATTTGGCATACATTTCTAGTGGGCGATCATAAAACTGCTCCATCTGTTCATCACTAAGTTCAATATCTTGTTGAATTTGCTCAAGAAGACTTGTTTTCTCCTCTTCCTTCACACTCTTTTTTTCTTTAAAATCAAGTTTAAATCCAACAAGAATAAAATCTGAATTATTTGTATAATCCATTAAAACAAAACGGTCATTATCTCGGATTTGTTCTTCGATATTCCAATCAATATCTTCTATAGATATATCTCCTTTTTGATTGTTCTGCGACGATGATTGAGATTTTGTCTCAGCATTTGAGCAACCAGCCAAAATACATATCAGCGACAAAGTAAAAATCCATATTTTTTTCATTTTAAACTTCTCCTTTTCTCATATACATTTTCATTAACTCGTTAGCCTTATAGGTATTTTTCTTCATACATTCAATCTTTGATTGTATTTCCTTAAGTATATCTTCTTCCTCCTTTCCCTGTAATGCTTTAAATTCACCAATGGAAAACCCAATCTCTTGAAATTGTTTAATTTGATTAAATTCTTTAATTTGTTCCTCTTCATAAAATCGATATCCTGATTTTGCATCGACAAAGGCCGGTTTCAATACTTCAATTTCATCATAATAACGTAGCGTATAAATACTACAGCCACAAAGCTGAGCAAATTCTTTGATTTTTAACATTGAATATCCCATTTCTTTCTTTTCTAACACTGTATCACTCTACCTAACTCGAGAGTAAAGAGTGCAAACAGGCCTGATATTTTGTTCCTTAAGGTCAATGTCACTGTATCACAGGTAAATCTATTTCTATAAAGGCAAAACTAGCAAAAGTTTTGGACACAAAAAAACAGGAATTGTTACTATCCTGTTTATAAAAGATTAAATAATATATTTCTTAGAAAATTCTCACAATCCTCATATGATGACTGCTGATATGCTGCAAAAATTAAATTTAAAAAAATAGTTTCTTTGGCAATACGTTCATAAAAAACATCGTAATTCTCTATATCCTTCGTCATTAAATCATACTCAATGTGACACATTAAAATAAAAAATCTTTCGCTTAATGAGTGATAAGTTTTACGATGTGGATGAAGTAATAGAGTGGCTAATGGTCTATTATTTTTCCCTATTAACAGCCGTAATCTGCTATTCTTTGCGATATCCCAATACGTTTTCACTACAGTGGCGGCTCGCAAAGCATAAATCACTTCTTCTTTATTAATGACCTCCAACAATAATCCCGGCGTATTTTCTTCCATCCATTCTTGATCATTTTTAATCATCTGTTTTAAATTCCTGACAGCATTACCCTGTGCAAACTTTATTCGTTCTCTAGATGTTACTGTTTTTGTAGTTTGTGTACAAAACCAATAAAAGGAATTGCTTATAAAAAAATCATCTAATTCCTCCATACGTAAATATCGATATTTCCACTTTGGAAAGGGTGGAACTTTCGGAGCAGGAATAATTTCCTCTAATTCAATCGATGCTAGTGTATTTCGTAAATTCTGACAATAAGCGCAGTAGTTATAACGGTCACATAAATACAACATTTGAAGTGTCAAAGTACAAGGCATCTCTTGATTCATTATATTTACTTGTATCTTATTATTTTCTACGATAAGACCAGCCAGACTATGCATCAGAGAATCAAGGTATATATGATGAAGACTATAAGATTCTAATACATCAATATTTGATAAAAGCTGATTCATTAAAAATTGCAACGGTTCTATATACAATCCTCCATCATCATATCCTTGTTCAAAGTCAAAAGTTTGATGTTTCCAATCTTTGAATAAATTCTGATGCGGAAAAATAAAATAATGCATCATGTAAAAAAGGTATAAAAGTTTGAGATACTCTATATTATTTTTTGAATCCATCGGTTCTTCCAAACCAAGTTGAAACAATAATTTATTTAAAGAAAACTGTACAGGATATGAGCCATCGTCCTTACGATTTCGATATAAGATTTCTCTAATCTCTGATACACTTCTAAACCAAACTGTATCATCAATAGCACCTGCATCAAGATACAATTTTTTGCTTCCATTTTCCACTTTGATAACTTCTCCAGATTTATATAGGTCATATATCATCTGTGTTATATCATGAATTTCTTTTGACAATGAAGTTAGTGAAAATTCCACAACTTTATTCTGGTCTAAATCATATGGTGAAGATAAAAGCTTATTCTTAAAAATCATGATTAGCGTGTAAAGACAAGATACATATAAAATAAGATAATTACAATAATTACACAAATAATAAAAGTTATTATTTTTTTCTTCATAATCAGCATCCTCCTATTCAAATATAACCTGATATGTATTTAAATCATATACTTGCCCAACGAAACTTTTGACAAGAGTTTGTGCATTCATCGTGGCATTTTCAAGTAGACCATTCTCTATAGCATTTTTTTCTGCTGTATCTTTTAAATTCGACAAAGCCTTATTAGTTTCCTCTAATTCAATATTCGTGAAAATACTTTCTGACTCATGATATACCTTTAGTGAATCTTCATCAATTTCATTACTTAAAACTTTAGTCTCCGGTAAATTTATTTTAATCTTCTTATTATTTTCGTCAACTTTCCATGTAATATCACTAAAGTTAATTCCTGCTTTAATGACGGTGTCATAGCTAAATACATACTTACTTTGTGTAAATGGAATTTCAAATCCAAATAAATCACGAGACTGATCAATTACGCTTGTATTAGAACTGTATGCACTTTGCGTTGCCAATTCTCCTATATCTTCAAATCCTAATTTTGTAGTCTTTGAATCTGTAAAAAAGCTTTTCCCTAATCCTATTCCAACCCCAAGAATACAAACAATCAAAATAATTATGATGGCTCCCTTTGGCGTAATCATTTTTAAAATCTTTGATAGTTTACTGCTCCTTTTCTGATTTTCTTCTTCAATTTGTTTAGTCATAATCAAATTCCTCCTTACTGATAAAATCAGTATATAGCCTCTAGTACACTTTAGACAAGAAAGATTGTACATGTGCTTCAGTAATGTTACCTTAAAATTAAAACTACTGAAACAATATAGTATTTTTGTTATTGTTTTGCTATATTAAAGAAAATGGAGATTAAAGAATATGAAAAACAAAATTCAAATAAATAATCTAAAAGATACGGCTAAAAAAGCTATAGATTCAACGCATGCAACTGCTTCATCCATCGCATCTTATACAAAAAATAAGATCAACGATACTCAACAATCCGTTGTAAAAGTAATTGATGTTAATGGAAATGGACAAGTAGATATCGAAGACTTTATTATTCTAGGTTTGAAAACACCAGGTATTCGTATTCAACGTGAGGATTTTTTACGTGCCGAGTTTATGAAAAAGTTTCCTAAAGATACCATAGAGAAAGCTATCGCCTCAACACCAGCTCAATCTGGAATTCCTATCGAAGATATAAATGAAATTGCTGATCAAGTCATTCAATATGAACGAAACTGTGTTTCTGGTATATCGGCTGCATTAGGTGTGCCAGGAGGTTTTTCTATGGTTGCAACTATTCCCACTGATATCGTTCAATATTATGGATATATGCTACGTGCTGCCCAAAAACTAATGTATCTTTATGGTTTCCCTGAAATTGATACTAACGAAAATAATCAAAAGTTTGATTCTGAAACGTTGAATATATTAATTTTATGTTTAGGAGCAATGTATGGTGTCCAGGGTGCCAATGCTGCTATAAAAGCACTAGCAAAAGCATTTGCTGAAGGAGTTCAAAAAAAGATGATGAAAGCCGCTCTCACAAAAGGAACTATATATCCTATAGTTAAGAGCATCTCAAAATGGTTTGGTGTGAATATGACTAAACAAGTATTTTCTGGATTTTTCAAGAAAGCCATCCCTGTTGTTGGAGGTGTCATAGGCGGGGGATTAACCTATCTATCTTTCAAACCATGTTGTTTAAAACTTAAACATTCTTTAGAAGATACTATTCTTAGCAACCCTAGTCATAAATCAGACCACGAAGAAACTGCTCTTGTTTCAGGGATGATATTACAAGCGAAAAACTAAGATTTTCATACTCTCTTATCTTTTGTTAACAAATGCAATTTTAAATTTTGGATATTTGATGATAGTTCGAGTGGTATTATTTGGTAAAGTTTAAAGCCTTTTTATGATTTCAGTTGATTTTTTTTGAAATCAATGGCACAATAGAAAGGCCTTAAATGCCTGCATAGTATAATGGTAATACACATCCATGGTAAGGATGAACTCGTGGTTCAATTCCGCGTGCAGGCACCATCGTAATTTATACGAACTACTTATTGATGAATTATTTATTTGTTAATAAGTGGTTCGTTTTTTCTTTTATATAAATATTAAAAATCTAAAGATAAGCGAATCATAATAGTTTCACTCGTTCTTTGACAAGTGAATAGGTGCTTATCTGAAACATAGAATTTTGTATAGGCACATTAGAAATATCTGGTGTGCCTTTTCTTTTTAGGGAATGCTGATATTTGAGAGAAAAAGAGAAAAGTGAGAAAAGAAGATGAAATCAGAAGAAGTAATAAAGTTGATTGATAAAAATGGTCTTTCTGAAACAGAAAAGTTATTACATCAAATAGGTTATTCATATAAGGAAATCCGTGAAATGCTTGATAGTGTCAAAGAACACTATTCGCATTCGGATAATGATTGGATTTATTGTGCTAGACATTTAAAGTGCTATGAATCAGAAAAACAGAGATACAGAAAGGAAATTGATAAAAGAGTAAGCGAAAGAAAACATGGTTAAAAATTTGGGGCATTTAGAAATCATGTAAGACCCTGTTCAGGGAGTGAAATATTCTAAAAATCCTTAGTATAAAGCCGTTAGGGCCTCGTGCGGAACGGAATTAGAAAGGGGTTGCCTATGATGGATAGAGCGATAAACCTTTTAAGAGAGATTAGGCTTCTGATTCATGCAATTAGAAGACTGATTGAAATCATTATTAAAATGACAAAATAAAAAGAGTGACTCGCCTTTCACTCTCTGAACATAATATATCAGATTGCTAAAAATTGTGCAAGGATATTTGCTGATTAAAAGACCAAGTGGTATTGACTGATAATTCTTTACATAAAGTTTATATGTCATCTTCCTTTAGCGTTTTCCTCCTTAATTAAATCTTATACAGAAGAATTTTTTTATAGCAGCTCTTGAAAGTGACTCATTTGCCTATGTTACAATAACTAGGAAATGAGGACACGATTATGATAAGAGCTATTTTTTTTGATTTTGACGGAACCATACTTTCTCACACTACCAAACTAGTGCCAGACTCCGCCATATATGCATTAAACCAGTTAAAAAAACAAGGGATTTTAACTATTGTCGCCACCGGAAGACACATTACAGAAATTGAAGAATTTGATTTTTGTCAAAATTTTAAATTTGATGCCTACATCACATTAAATGGGCAATATTGTTTTAATGAAACCGAAACCATCTACAGTAATCCTGTCAGTAAAAACGATGTGGATGCGATATTAGATCATATCCAGGAAGATCCCTACCCTTGTGTATTTGTGGAAAAAGATCGACAGTATATGAATTTCTATACTGGTTCTGTTATCGAAGAGTATAAAAAATTAGGAACTTCTTTGCCGCCTTTAGAAGATATTGAAAGAGCCAGAATCCAACCGATTTACCAGTTGTCTCCTTATCTAAGTGAAAAGCAGGAAAAAGAATTGTTTACAAGATGCCATGACATTAAAATCGATCGATGGACTGATTATGTGATCGATGTATTACCGGCTATCGGTGGCAAAGATATCGGTATTCAAAAAGTGATGGAATACTATGATTTAAAACATAAAGAAACGATGGGCTTTGGTGATGCGACCAACGATATTCCTTTATTAAAAAGCGTGGGCATTGGTGTTTGTATGGGAAACGGCAAAGAGGAAGTGAAACAAATTGCAGATTATGTTACAGATTCTGTGGATGAAGGTGGTTTATATAACGCATTAAAAAAATATCAGATTCTAAAATAAGCGACATTTAGCCGCTTATTTTTTTCATCATTTCTACAATGCTTTCTTTGCCTAAACCAACTACATTGGTCATAGAACCTTCTATGTGTGAGATAAAGTCACTATCTTGTATGCCATAAGCACCGGCTTTATCTAAGGCATTATGGGTATGAATGTAATCCCATATTTCTTCATCACTCAAATCACGAAACCAGACTTTGGTGATATCGGTGTGACAAAGTTCTCTTTCCTTATATAGAAAACAGATTCCTGTCATAACTTCCTGATATTTTCCACTGAAATCTCTTAAAAAAGAGAATGCTTCCTGTTCATCCTTTGGTTTTCCGTAAATCTTATTTTGAAAGCTGACTATCGTATCGGCGCCAATAACCAGATCATCCGGATATTTCATATGCACATCCGCAGCTTTCTGATAAGCTACCTGCTGAATGGCTTTTTCTAAAGGCAAAGACGGATCAAAGTATTCCTGTGTGTAGGAAGGAATTACTTCAAATTGATATCCAATTTCTTCTAAGATCTCTTTTCTTCGAGGAGATTGACTAGCTAATATGATCTTCATATTCAAAACCTATAGGCGCCCTCTTTCGCTGATAATAAATTGAAAAAACAATACAAGGTATGATCAAGACACAAACCATGAGAACACAGCTTAACACCAGCTGATAAAAAATCGTTTCCGGCAGCATATTAATCATAAAATCCGTAGCTGGATTCAATAGCCACAAATTATTCGAAAAAAAGATCATATGAAACCATGTCCAAAAGCCGGTAAAATCAATACCTATCCAGATACCAAAAAACACAAAGACCAGAATCAAACAAACGGAAGCTTGTAGAAGACCTTTTGTCAGATAGGCAACTGTTTTCTTCTTTTGCGTTATAGCCAGATAAAACAAAATCACCAATAAACAAACAAAGCTGGCTTTTCCGACCCCTATGGCATTTTGATATAATGCCTTTACATCAACCATATGACTTTTTTCTCTTTCATTAAAGGTATTTTGCGTGTATCCATTGATGGTAATCGTATCCTCTAAAGAATCGGTATCATCACGAATATAGTCCAACAATAATTCAATACTTTTGTTTAGATCGTCCTGGGAAACATGCAAAGACTTGGCTAAATTCATTTTCTCATAGCGCTGGATGTAAAAATCCTCATTTAACGCCATTGTATGTACACTGCCAACCACAAAGACAACAATCAAAAGCCAGCCCCATACAAAGGCCAAGATCCTATTCAATCGCAACAAGATCCACCTTATCGACAAAAGCCATCGCTTCAATCAGATCTAAAAAGGCCTGAATGTCCCCTTCTAAATCACTGATATCCAAGGTAAAGCTGACATTATGAATGCCATTGATTGGAATGGTTTGATTGATAGCAAGAATATTCACTTGTTTAGCGGAAATCAAAGAGGAAACTTTGGATAACGTTCCCTTTTCACTTCGCAACGTCATCGTGATTACGGCTTTGCGGTTATTTTGTTCCTGTGAAAATGAAAATACTGTATCCTTATATTTATAGTACGTTCCCCGTGATATACCCACCTGCTTAACGGCTTCACTGATTCTTTTTACTTTTCCAGATTGTAAAAGCGTTCTTGCTTCTAACACCTTTTCCAGCACTTCCGGAAGAATGTCGCTGGAAACCACATAAAATTTACTCATAATCTACCCAGGCTCCTTTGGATGCGATTGGCATCTGTCTGCATTGTATGGAAAGTTTTGTTTCGACATCTTTCTGTAGTTGATTCAATTTCGTCGGATCTAATGATATCGCAAGCATCGTACTGCCACTGCCGGAAATCCACATCGCAAGATCCATTTCCTGGCATTGCTCATGAATCGAATCATAATCCGGAATCAGCTTTTTACGATAGGGTTCATGCAGATGATCAACACATGATTTCGCAAGGATCATCTCATTTCCTACCTGCAGGGCTTGTAGAAAACATAGCGCATGTCCCACCTGTGAAACAGCGTCCTTATACTTCAAAGTAGAAGGAAGAACTTTTCGTGCTTCATTGGTTACGATTGGATAATCCGGTATCATGGCCAAACATTTATAATCGGCACAAGGTACGATCATCATGCGTGGCTTGCCTTCTTCCATAAAGCTGCAGACAGCTTTCCCAAAAATACAGGGTGCCACATTATCCGGATGTCCTTCAATATCCGTGGCAATCTCTAAAATTTCCATTTTATTCAAATGCGTCTGAAACCAGGCATCGCATGCTAAAATACCGGCCACCACACAGGTGGATGAAGATCCTAGTCCTCTGGAAAAAGGAATATCAGAATCGATATGAAGATGAAATGTTGGCATTTCCTTTCTTAGATGCTGACATGTCTTCAAAAAAGACTGTACCACTAAATTGTCTTCATTGGCATATTCTTTAGGACAACCTGTGATGATCAGTTCATCACTAGGCTCAAATTGAAAGGTTGCCCACCAGTCTAATGCCATGCCTAAACTGTCAAAGCCGATACAACAGTTCGCACTGGTTGCGGGAACATGTACTCGTATCATAGAAGAGCCTCCATATTCTTTTCTACAACATCTTTCATCTGTTCGACGGAAATCACTTCTTTGTGTCGAATTTCCAGGCTTTCCAGTGCTTTTAATCCTTTCGGAATCGGATCCGAACAAATGGTTTGAAGCTGTTTCATAGCTTCCAGTTCATCCGTACTGTTTTGATGTAAGGCATCCAGTACATCCTGTGAAAACTTATAAGGAGAAGCTGTCGCAAGGGCAACGATCGGTCTTTCTTTAGCATCTTTGGCAACCTGATACGCAATGGCCGAATGCGGATCTAAAACAACCTTGGATTCCTGATAGACAGTCGCTATCGTTTCTTTAGTCTGTTTATCATCCAAATAGGCACAACCAAACAAAGATTGAATCTTTTGTAGAAGTGTATCCGGAATTTGATAGCGTCCTGTTTTGCTCAAATCACTCATACATTGCGACACCAGTTTGGTATCCTTTCCGGACATATAATACAAAAGTCTTTCTAAGTTCGAAGAAATCAATATATCCATACTTGGAGAAATCGTTTGTACAAACGCGCGGTTGCGATCATAAACACCGGTTGTCAAAAAGTCCGTTAACACATGATTAGCATTGCTGGCAACATAGAATTTCTTGACCGGTAATCCCATCATATAGGCATAATAGCCGGCTAAGACATCCCCAAAGTTTCCTGTCGGTACACTAAAGGATACAGGATCCCCCAGCTGTATCGTGCCATGGTTGACCAAATACTTATAGCTTTCAAAATAATAAACGATCTGTGGTACCAGTCTTCCTATATTAATAGAGTTGGCACTGGTTAAAATCACGTTTTGGGCTTCGGCCTTCTTTCGCAAGTCTTCATCCAGGAACAAGGATTTTACCTTGCTTTGAGCATCATCAAAATTGCCTTCGATCGCATAGACTTTCACATTCTTTCCTTGTTGGGTCGCCATCTGGCGATATTGAATCTGGCTGACTTTCTGATGCGGATAGAACACGCAAATACCGATGCGATCCACATCCTTAAAACCTTCCAAAGCTGCCTTTCCAGTATCTCCACTGGTGGCCGTCAAGATCATTGCCTTTTGATCACCGGCTTTTAAAGCCACCGACATCAATTGTGGTAAAAGTGTTAAGGCCACATCTTTAAAAGCACTGGTCGGACCATGAAAAAGTTCTAATACATATACATCATCGACTTTTTTAACAGGTGTAATATCCGGCGAAGAAAAAGAATGTCCATACGCATTTTCAATGCATGTTTTCAATTCCTCTTCACTAAAATCCGGCAGTAAAGGCTGCAGAATCGTATATGCATTTTCCTTATAAGATTGTTCACAAATCGTATGCAAGTCTATCTGTACCGAATCAATGTCCGGCCATACATATAAACCGCCATCTTTGGAAATTCCTTCCAAAATGGCTTGTTTAGAGGTCATTTTTCTGTTTTGATCACGGGTTGACACATAAATTTTTTCCATAGATTCCTCCTTGAAAAACCATATACCATATGATACAATGTTCACATTCTAAAAACAAGTGTTTTCTTTAATTAAACAAGGAGGAAGTCATGAACGCAGTTTTATTAGGATATGGCACCGTAGGAAAAGGTGTGGAAATACTTTGTAAGAACGTAGAAGGCATCCATCTAAAACAAGTCTTTGTTTTACCGGAATTTGAAGACCTTCCTTATTTCTCCAATGATGGAAAAGGTATGGTTACAGCCGATGATGTCGATATCGTTTTTGAGTGCTTGAGTGGTACAGAACCCGCAAACACGTTGATCACATTAGCTTTGGAACATGGTAAACATGTCATCACCTCCAATAAGGCAACCGTCTCTCCAAATTTGGAGCGTTATGTGGAAATTGCCGAGAGAACCGGTGGTTCTATTCAAATCGAAGCCAGTGTTGCCGGCGGTATTCCTTTTTTAGATGCGATTTTAAAGCTGCAGAAGTTAGAAGAGATTCGCGGTTATCAGGGAATCTTTAACGGTACTTCCAATTATATATTAGACCAGATGCAAAAAAATGGTATGGAGCTAAGCGTGGCCTTAAAGCAGGCACAATCCATGGGGTATGCCGAAGCCGATCCAACCAACGACATTGAAGGTATTGACGTCTTCTATAAGACAAACATCACCAATATGTTGGCATATAACACAAAAAACGATACGATTCGTAAACCAATTGGCATCACGAAACTGAATACCGAAGATATCAAAATGGCTAAAGCAAATGACAAAGTCATTCGTCATATTTCGTTATCCAAACAAAAAGATGGTGAATTTGCCAGTATCATTGCCCCTGCCTTTTTGGATCAAGGACATTATCTGGCCAATGTACCGGATAACTACAACGCCCAATTGATCTATGCGGACAGCTTTGATTACTTAGGCTATTTTGGTCAGGGAGCCGGACAGCTTGCCACCGCACAGGCTATGTTGGCTAACGCCATCGATACATTGGAAAACAGAGAACGTAAGATTTGTCTAAATCATGAAAAGAAAATCAATGAATCGATCTTGAAGGCTGACTGGATCGTACGTGCTAAAAAAGGCTTGAAGGCCGATAAAGAACAAAGTATCAGTGAAAATGAATCGTATTACTGGTTTGAACAAAAGGATGCAACGATCATCGATACCATTCAGGCATTTGATGCGGATGCGATGATTGCCTTATGGGTGTAAAGAGGATAGATAAACATGTTAAAAATCACAAAATTTGGTGGAAGCAGTGTGGCCAATGCGACACAGTTTAAAAAGGTCAAAGCCATTGTACAGGCAGACCCGTCCCGAAAATATGTCGTTGTCAGTGCCCCGGGTAAAAGAAACTCTTCTGACAATAAAATTACGGATTTATTGTATCTTTTAGATGCGCACCGGCAATATCATGTCGATGCCAGCAATGTCTATCGTTTGATTCGTCAGCGTTTTGTCGATATCAAGACGGAACTGGGATTAAAACAACCGATTGAAAAAGAATTGGATACATTTTATACCAATCTAAATACTTATACACAAGCACAGATCGTATCTCGCGGTGAGTATTTTTGTGCCAAGCTAATGGCGGAATATCTGGGATATGATTTTGTCGATGCCAAAGATATCATCCGCTTTAATCTGGATAAGACGATCGATATGCAGGCAACAGCGGCCAAGCTGCAGGCAAAATGTGCGCAATATGAGCATTTTGTTTTCCCTGGTTTCTATGGCTCCAGCGCCAACAACCAGATTCAAGTCTTTTCACGAGGTGGTGGCGATATCACCGGATCGATCTTGGCAAAGTGTCTGAATGCGGATATGTATGAAAACTGGACCGATGTCAGTGGATTTTTAATGGCTGATCCAAAAATTGTCGATCATCCAAAACAAATCACACATATTACGTATTCGGAATTGCGTGAACTTTCTTATATGGGAGCCAGTGTCTTACACGAAGAAGCCATTTTCCCTGTCAAGGAAGCGAACATTCCGATTCATATTTTAAATACTAACCATCCGGAAGATCCGGGAACGATCATTCAGGAAAGAACCAACATCAAAAATCCATATGCGATTACCGGAATTGCCGGAAAAGAGGGCTTTGTCTCTATCTATATTTATAAGAAACACATGTCCAGTGAAGTCGGCTATATTCGTAAAGTCCTCAGCATTTTGGAGATGTACAATGTCAGCGTGGAACATATTCCAAGCGGTATCGATTCGTTTAGCGTTGTCGTGAATAAAAGCGATGTACAGGATAGTTTATATGAAATCCTGGCACGAATCAAAACGGAACTGAAGCCTGATGAAATTCATACCGAAGAAAATCTGGCTTTGATCTCCACCGTTGGTAAGAGTATGTCCGATTCACCGGGTGTTGCCGGTAAATTATTTAAATCGCTCGGAGATCAGAAAATCAATATTCGCATGATTGCGCAAAGTAGTGATGAAATCAATATTACGGTTGCTGTATTGTGCAAAGACTTTAAGGCAACCATTCGATCGATCTATGACGCGTTTGTCACAAAGGAGGATCAAAATGTCTAAGGAAACCATTGCCATTGTAGGGGCTACCGGAGCTGTTGGCCAGCAGATGTTACAATGTCTGGAAGAAAGAAAAATTGACTGTAATCTAAAGCTGTTGGCATCGGCTAGATCCAAAGGTAAAGTTTTTACCTTCATGGATCAGGATATTACTGTTGAAGAGTTAACAGAAAATAGCTTTGAAAATGTAGATTATGCATTAGGGGCTACAGAAAATGACATCACAAAGACTTGGATGCCATGGGCACAAAAGGCCGGTACGATCGTTGTCGATAACTCCAGCGCCTATCGTTTGGATCCTAATGTGCCATTGGTCATCCCGGAAATAAACCCGGAGGATATTCAAAAGAATCAGGGCATCATCGCCAATCCAAACTGTGCTACGATCATTGCCTTAGTGGCTCTCCATGCGCTGCATCAGGAGTTTAAGATCAAACGTATGATCGTATCTACCTATCAGGCAGTGTCCGGTGCCGGTGTCAAAGGAATTCAGGATTTAGAAAATCAGGTCAAAGATCCAAGCATTCCTTCTCAGGCATTCCCATATCCGATTGCCTACAATTTGATTCCTCAGATTGGTGATTTTGATGAAAATGGCATTTCCAAGGAAGAGTGGAAGCTTCAAAATGAGAGCCGCAAAATACTTCATGACCCGGATATTCTTGTAAACTGTACTTGTGTTCGTGTTCCGATCATGCGTTCTCATTCTGAAAGTATCACGATTGAATGTGAAAAAGAAGTCGATGTACAAAAAGTGCGCGAGCTGCTTGCCCACGCACCAGGCGTTAAGCTTGTTGATGATCCACAAAACAAGATCTATCCGATGCCATTAGATACATCCGATCAGGATTTAGTCTATGTCGGACGAATCCGTGAAGATCTATCCGATCCTTCCAAACATTCAATGATTCTATTCTGTTGTGGTGACCAGATTCGTAAAGGGGCCGCCACCAATGCCGTACAGATTCTTGAAGAACTCTTGAAATAAAAAGAAACACACGTCGATTATGGCGTGTGTTTTCGTTTACTTTTCCACTTCATCAATAGCTTCGATGATAATACCTCGAAACGCATTTTTTTCCAGACTGGCAACACCTTTGATGGTCGTTCCCGACGGTGAACAAACCGCATCCTTCATGATACCCGGATGCTCTTTCTTTTCCAGATACAATAAACTGGTACCGGCCATCATCAAAGCAGCTAAATCATAGGCCTGTTGACGCTTTAAACCATGTTTGACTCCGGCATCGGCCAAAGCCTCCAAATACATGGCTGTATAAGCCGGTGCACAACCGGCAATCGTGGTCGCAATGGATAACTGCTTAGCTTCCACCCATTCAATCTGCGCAATTGTTGAAAAAAGCTGAACAAAGCTTTCCAGGGATTCCGGCTGTAAAGAATGTTTTTGTTCTGTGACAAGAATTCCTTTTCCAACCGCAATAGGTGTATTGGGAATAGCCGAGATGTGTTGTGTCTGCGGCTCTAAGATTTCTTCATAAAAATCATAAAAGCAGCCAGCTGCGATCGATATAACAATTTTAGAAGCCAATGCCTTACGAATCGGTTCAACAACTTCTTCGATCTGATACGGCTTAACGGCCAGTACGATCAATTCGGCATTTCCAACAACTTCCAAACTTGAAGCATGGGCACAAACCCCATATTTTTCGGCATTCTTTTGGCAGGAATCAAAATGAGCGGAGCAAACATGAATTAGAGATGGATCGATGTTTGCCTTGTTGACCATTCCATTGACAATGGCCTGTGCCATATTTCCAAACCCGATAAATCCGATATTCATACCTATTCCTCGTTATATCCGTTTGGATTCATCGTCTGCCATTTCCAGCTGGAAGCACACATCGCATCCAAATCATATTCAGCCTGCCAACCCAGTTCTTCTCTGGCCAAGTCACATTTGGAATAACAAGTGGCAATATCACCGGCACGGCGTGGTTTGATTTCATAAGGGATATCATGCCCACAGACTTTAGAGAACGCATGGATCACATCCAATACGCTGTAGCCTTTTCCGGTTCCCAGATTATAGACCTTACATCCAGCTTTTTCTTTGATCTTATCCAACGCCTTGACATGCCCTTTGGCTAAATCGACAACGTGAATATAGTCACGTACTCCCGTACCATCCGGTGTATCATAATCGTTTCCAAACACACCGACACATTTCAATTTTCCGATAGCTACCTGGGCAACATACGGTAAAAGGTTATTTGGAATGCCTTTTGGATCTTCTCCGATTAATCCACTTTCATGGGCACCGATTGGATTGAAATAACGCAATAAGATCACATTCCACTCCGGATCGGAAGTATGCACATCGGTCAAGATCTGCTCCAACATCCATTTTGTCCATCCATATGGATTGGTACAAATTCCCTTTGGACATGCTTCGGTAATCGGAATCTGTGCCGGTTCCCCATATACGGTCGCACTCGATGAAAAGATGATATTCTTACATCCATAAGTACGCATCACATCAATCAAATTCAAAGTTCCTGCGATATTTACGGTATAATATTCGACCGGTTTTTGTACTGATTCTCCCACCGCTTTTAAGCCGGCAAAATGAATGACCGCATCAATTTGATTTTCGGAAAAAATCTTCTTGAGTGCTTCTTTGTCTAAAATATCTTCCTTATAAAATTTCACTTTCTTTTGTGTGATCTGTTCAATTCGATCAATGGCTTTCTGATTCGAATTATATAGATTATCCACTACGATGACATCATACCCGGCATTTAACAACTCCACGCACGTATGACTACCAATATAGCCGGCTCCCCCGGTAACAAGTATCTGCATATTTTTACTCTCCTTTTTGTTCTATTATACTATGAACGTAATTCTTTTTCTTCCTCTTTCGTAAGGATCATCGCTTTATATTCCTCTTTTACCTTGATCCAAAGACAATGATGAAGAGGATCGTAGCGATCAAATTGCGCTTTGTTTGTCCACTTCTTTTCCCATTGGCGTTTGAAATGCACCATTTTCTTTAAATTTAACTGCTGATGCAGCACTCTGTAACAAAACACAAGCTGCTCTGGATCTTTACAGCGCACAACCAGTTCATCGTCAGGAAGATTGTCGATTTCTTTTTTATCACTTAAGATCAAGATAAATTTTCTTTTCGGATCGCGAAATAAAAAGGGATAGATCATATAAAACAAGTGGTGACAATGATTGCACTGATGATAGAAATACGTTCCATCCTGCAGTCTTTTTTCGATGTTCTCACTGATTTTGGCAATGCCCAGCGTATCTCGCTTGATGTGAAAAACATGCCCACAATGCGGACATGTCATTTCAATCATTCTTTCCTTCATAGAGCACGAGTGGCGTTTTTGAGCCAGTCTTTTTCTTCATCGTTTAAATACGGCTGCAGCGTGTCATACACTTGTGCATGATAGGCATTTAACCACTCGATCTCATCTTGTGTCATCTTGGAGGTATCAATACCATCTAGATCAAACGGAACAAATGTCAATGGTTCAAAATGCATGAACTGTCCATAGAAGTTGTTGGTTCCCTTCACGACAAGAAGCTCATTTTCATGACGGATACCAAATTCTCCTTCTTTATAAACACCTGGTTCATCGCTTTGTATCATGCCTTCTTCTAACACACAGGAATCATTTCTTTCCGGTACGATTCGCCAGCGAAAGCCGTTTGGTGCTTCGTGGACATTGGAAAGATGCCCCACACCATGACCGGTTCCACATTGGTAGTCCATATCTTCATCCCATAGAGGTCCACGCGCTAAAATATCTAAATTTAAACCACGGCATCCATATAAGAAATGCGCTTTGGCCAAACGAATATGGGAACGCATGGCCAGCGTAAACCAGTGTTTTTCTTCCTCACCGATCTCTCCCAAGACAAAAGTACGCGTAATATCGGTTGTTCCTTCCAGGTATTGACCACCGCTGTCAACCAAAAGCATACATTCCGGTTTTAAGGTGACATCCGTTTCCGGTGTGGAACTATAATGCATCATAGCCGCATGTTCTTTATAGGCACAAATGGTATTGAAGCTGTCTTCCAGATAATTTTCCTGTTCTTTGCGATACTGCTGCAGCTGATCCTGTGCACTGCATTCCGTAATTTCCTGTGATTTCACGTTCTTTTTTAACCAGTACATAAATTTTGTACAGGCTACGCCATCTTTGATATGCGCCCATTTTGTATTTTCGATTTCTGTGACATTTTTTTGCGCCTTCATCAATACGATCGGATCGACTGCCTCAACCAGCTTCTCTTGTACCAACAAGGCCAAACGACTGTTGACAAAATGTGGATCGACTAAAACCGGCCCTTGGAGAGAACAAACATCCTCATAAATCGAATTATACGGTTTTACGCTGATTTGACTTTGTTCAAACAAAGCTTTACTTTCATCATCTAAGCGAGAAGCGTCAATATATAATGTTGCCTTTTCTTTTTCAATGGTGGCATACGCTAAGGCTACCGGAAAATGCGGAATGTCATGAGCTCGAATATTAAAGAGCCAGGCGATCTCATCAATTTTTGTGATAATAAAGGAAGCACACCCTTCTCTGGTCATGGCCTGACGAACCTGGGCAAGTTTATCTTCCATCGAGACACCGGCATAGCGTAAGGCATAATGGAAGGTTTTTGTCGCCGGTAAAGCCGGGCGATCCTGCCAGATTTCATTGACCAGATCCAAATTGGCGACAATATCGATCTGATGGCTGTCAAAGATCGCATGATATCGTTTATAATCCATATAATTGATAACACGACCATCAAAGCCCACTTTCGAGCCTTTTGAAAGATTTTGACAAATATAATCTTCGATGCTTGGTGTTTCCGGTTGTCCCATCTTCATCAAGGCAATGCCTGTATCCTGCAGCTGGGCCTGGGCCTGAATAAAATAACGGCCATCCGTCCACAAACCGGCTTGATCGGCTAAGACCACCAATGTACCGGCACTGCCGGTAAAACCGGACATGTACTTACGACAGGCAAAATAGTCACTGACATATTCTGTTTCATGAAAATCACTGGTTGGAATGATATAAGCCTGCACTCCGTTTTCCTGCATCTTCGCACGCAAATTCTGTAAACGTTCTTGAATCATTTTTATACCTCCACATGATCAATATAATAAGCCCAGTTCAATACTTCGATGCCACCATAGCTTAAGGCGACCATCACCAGGCAGATAAACAAGATCTTTATCGTAAACAAGCCGATATTTCTGGATTTGTATGTGTTTTCCAGTCGCATGTATTTAAACTGCGCCCACATACAATACATCGGCAGCATATATAATATCCCCTGCAACAACACCATCATAGGGGCAAAGCTGTGTAAAAAGTACAACACTTCAAACACCTTACCACCGGCGATATCCTGCCGCAAGACAGACGCACTGTCAAAAGTCACAAAACCATTAAAACAGCCTAAGGCACTAAATAAACCAAAGAAAAACATCATGGACACATCGAATAACACCAGCATGCGATGCACTCTGTCCATTTTTGCCGAAATCTTGTTTGTCCATGCCAGAACACACAAAAACGATACCAACAATAAAATGCCATAGATGATAAAACTTGCCGGAATCAGCCAGTGAAACAAAGAAAAAAGCAGAGCGATTCCTAAGCATACGTTGGCAACGGTGTCGGTCGTATCACGGCGACGGCGCATCTTGCGTAAGCCATTTTTACCAAATGAAAAAACAGAAGTGATCGGCTTGAGTGCTTTTTTAGGTAAAAAGCTGATACAGATCGATAATAAAATCGCTAAAAAACTATATAGTGCAACATCCATCATATTGATTCCTCTTTCTTACGCATCCAAATGACTGAAAAAACAGCCCATGCCATCGTCAACAATACCCAAAGCCACAATGGGCAGGAAAACCATGTTCCTTCTACGTGATTCGAAATATAAATTGATCCTAAATACAACCCAAAACAAACCATCAAAATAAGCCAAAAACCCAGTGTTGAACGTTTGGGATCAGTAGCCATATACGTCAAAAGTCCTTTATAGATCAAGTAAACAACTATGGTCTGCAGGCATAGAGACCATCCGATCAAAACCGTTTGCATAATGGGCTCCTGTTGTGAAACAGGAATGAGAACTTGATTATACACAACATTGATCAACGTTGTATATATAAACAAAAACAAGGGAAAGTCAGAAACTTCTCTTAGAAAACAAGTGATTTTATCAGGCTTGATCGAATTTAAATGAGCTTTAAAATCGCTTTTAAATCCATCTTGTGCCTGTTGGTCATCCTGAAGCTGATGACTTGCCTTTTCCATACATTCTATCTGTTGTTTATAGGTGAGTCCGGCCTGTCGAACCTGAAAGCCGGCCCAGATCAATAATCGTTGATTTTTCGATGGAACTCCCTGTACTTTTGATAACAGAGGTCGAAAATAATTGAAACTGTTCATGCAGATATTGTAGAATAAATCCGTTAAGAAGTCTATAAAAGGAGAGTTCTATGAAGATTATCTTTTTGGATGCCGATGGCACTTTACTGCATCATGAAGGTTTTATTCCCCAAAGCGCTTTACAGGCTTGTCAGCTTGCCCAGAAGAACGGACACAAGATTGTCCTTTGTACGGGAAGACAAAAAGTAGAGGTTTATGGCGATATGTTAAAGCTGAACTATGACGGTATGATCACCGGAAGCGGGGCCCATGTCGAAGTCAACCATCAGCTTTTAGAAGAACGAACCTTTTCCAAAGAACAGCTGCAGGTACTTTTAGAGTATATGCATAAAAACGATATCGATGCGATTTTTGAAACCACGAAAGGTTTAGTCGGTAATCAAAAAACATACGATCATTTAGAGCGAATGATCCAAAAACAATGTAAACATTTAAGTCCGGAACTCTTTGCCAAACATGGTTTAGTACAAGTCCAGCACAATCTGAAAGTAACCGATGCGATCTTAGAGTATCCTGTAAATAAGATTTCTTTTTTAGAATCGGACATTTCCTATCAGCAAATCTATGATACACTGCACAGACAATTTGATTTAGTGCCGGCCACTTTTGCCCCATTTGGTAAAGAAAGCGGTGAAATCTCCGAAAAGACCATTACCAAAGCAACCGGTATGAAAAGTATCCTCAACTATTTTGACAGGAGTGCTGAGGATGCAATTGCCATTGGAGATGGATTTAATGATCTGTGTATGTTTGAAGTCGCCAAAACCAGTGTAGCCATGGGCAATGCCCCTATAGAAGTACAAAAAAAGGCAGATCGTATAACGACCTCCCTGGATAATAACGGTATTTATAACGCCTTTATTGTTCTGGGCTTGATTGAATAACGATCGATGTGGAAGCAGGCAAGATTCCTGCTTCTTTTCTTTTTTTCTGCAAGACCGTATTCATACGACATAAGCATTCCCAATACTTTTCAAAAGGCACAAACGCATAGATACCAATCGTCATGGAATGATCACCGATCTTATCAATGACCACTTCCTTCTGCATATCGTTTTGTACCCATTCTGCTTCACTTGCCAACACCTGATCTCCCAGTTGGATACAGGCATCGACATCCGTTTCCAAAGCAACCGGAAACGAGATATGAATTCGTCGATATTTTTCTTTGGAATAGTTGATCAAAATTTCACTGACAGCCGTAGAATTAGGAACGATGATTTCCTGATGATCGAAGGTCTGTAAGACCGTAAACAAGATTTCGATACGACTGACAACACCTTCCTGTGATTCGATCTGTACATAATCACCAATCACAAAGGGTTTGGTGAAAAGAATCTGTATGCCTCCGGCAACATCATTCATCGTATCGCGCAACGCTAAAGAAATGCCTAGGGAAACGGCGCTTAAAGAACCGACGATCACTGACATATCCAAACCTAAGACCGCCAGGGCAATCGCAATAAAAATGATCTTAATGGAAATCGAAGCACACGATCCAATAAACGTTAAAGAGCCATGATCTGTCACATTCTTGGATAGCTTAATAATAAATTTTTTGATCAGCTTGGCGATGACCATTCCCAATAAAATGATCAAGATTGCAATAACCACCCGAATTAAAAAATCATCCAGCTTTTCAAACATACATGTTCTCCTTTGAAAAAGAACCGGTCTATGCGGCCGATTCTAAATCCTTTTCTAATTTTTCAATACCTGTTTGAATACGACGAAGACTTTCATCCTTACCTAAGATATAAGCGACTTCAATAGCGCCTCCTGGTGTCGATTGTTTTCCGGTCAAAGCTGTACGTACCGGCCAAAGCACCTGTCCGTTTTTCATTTCCAGCCTTTCCGGCAAAGCCATTAGTAGATCATGGATTTTCTCTTCACTGGACCAGTCACAGGAAGATAAAGCTTCATACGCTTCCTTTAAGGCAATCACTGCAGTTTCTTTCTTAGATTTCTGACGCTTATGTTTGAACATCTCCACGTCATAATCCGGCAGTGCATCAAAGAAATCAATCATTTCTTCAATTTCATTTAACGTATTGGCACGAGATTGTACTAATTTTGCGATCTCTTTTAAATCGATATCCGAATGAATGGCATTCTTTAAATAAGGCAATACCAGTTCATAGTAACGATCAAAATCCATATGCTTTAAATATTCACCATTCATCCATGTCAGCTTATCAATGTCAAAAATAGCCGGACGTTTTGAAATACGATGAATATCAAATACTTGAATCAGTTCATCCATGGTATAGATTTCCTGCTCAGTCTGAGGTGACCATCCTAATAGAGCAATATAGTTAATGATGGCTTCCGGCAAGTAACCTTTTGCGACTAAATCCTGGAAAGAAGCATCCCCGTTTCGCTTTGATAACTTATGATGTTCATCTTTCATGACCGGTGGAACATGCACATAGATCGGACGTTTCCATCCATACGCATCATAGATCAAATTATATTTTGGCGTACTGGATAAATACTCGTTTCCACGAACCACATGCGTGATTTCCATTTGATGATCATCAATGATGTTGGCAAAATTGTAGGTAGGGAATCCATCCGATTTGATCAAGACCTGCTCATCTAATGTATCCACATCCACTTCAATATGTCCATAGACTTCATCATCAAAAGTCGTTTCTTTGATCTCACCGATCGTCTGGCGAATGACATAAGGAACACCGGCATCGAGTTTAGCCTGTACCTCTTCCGGAGTCAAATGTTTACAAGGATCATCAAATTTAAAGGAATCTCCCTGCTCTTCTCTTTGTCTTTGCAGCTCTTCTTCAGAGCAGAAACAATAATGTGCGCCTCCTAAACGAATCAATTCCTCGGCATATCCTTTATACATGCCTAAACGCTCACTTTGAACATAAGGACCATGTTCACCACCGATATCCGGTCCTTCATCCCAGTTTAATCCACAGTCTTTCATTGTCTTATAAATGATGTCAACCGCACCTTCTACCTGGCGATTTTGATCGGTATCTTCAATACGCAAAATGAAATCTCCATCTTCATGTTTTGCGATCAAATACTCAAACAGTGCTGTACGTAAATTTCCTATATGCATATAACCCGTTGGACTGGGTGCAAATCGTGTTCTAATTTTAGCCATAAATACCGTCCTTTCCCGATAATCTTAAACCACTTTAAAAATTTCTTCAATAAACAGTTGCCAAATCTAGAAAAAAATTATAAGATATAAAGGCGCATTGGGGTATAGCCAAGCGGTAAGGCACCAGACTCTGAATCTGGCATTTCCATGGTTCGAATCCATGTACCCCAGCCATAGAAAGCAAACGTCACTTGGAATAGTGGCGTTTTATTTTTGCCTTACCTAAAGGCTTTTTGAGGAATTCTTCTCCTGGTTTCTTATTTTTTGCTTTCGCGTTACTTGGATTATTGGTTGATTTTTACCTCGAAAATACCTCCTAAATACCTCCGAGTAATAACTTTTGAGATACCTTAACGATTGAAAAAGCCTTATTTTCGTGTTTTTTAACTGTTTTTTTTGTAAAAATATTTATAGTTAGCTTTTTTTTGGACCAAGCTGCCGTTTTTTCAGTAGCTATGTAATAGATGGAAAAGAGGGTATAAAAAATGTGATCTCTCTATCCAGTTTCTGGAATGGAAATCACATCAAAAAGTTTTTAATACATCATACAGGTCAATATTTACATACTGAATGTTTGATTTACTTCATTTTAAAGGCTGCCTTCTCGAATTCGTCATAATCTTTGACAAAGGTGAAAGGAGCATATTCTCCGTAAGCACTGGGGCGGGTGACCGTAATCAAATGCACTTCTTTTCCCAGCTTCTTTTGGAGCCGTGAAGAAAAATCAGCCAATTCTATTCCTCTGCGTGTCTTTAAAGCCACACTGCCGGGTTCTTTAAATTTCTTTGCGAGCAGATAACACATGATCAAGCACCTCCTTAAAGTCATTAACTGACCTAATTCTACCACTTTCATATAGTGAACGCAATTTTTGTCCAATTCGATTATCATATCCCTGTTTATAAAAATAAGTATGCATCCAGTTATTGAATTGTCTGTCAAAATAAGTGTTTATTTGGATTTCAATAGGATAATGTCTGTTATCCAGTTGATAATAGACATGTACACCTCTATAACCATCATCGTTATTCTTTCCTTGCGACATATCAACAATTCTAAAATCATCATCAGAGCATGACAACACTTCATCATACGAGTCACAAACAATTCTAAATCCCAATATGTCATTAAAGACTCTTCTAAAATTCATATCTGGATAATATCTATCCCATTTTATTTCAGCAGATCCAACTGACTTAATTCTCGAATCTAACGCCAAATCATCCAATATCTCTTGTTGATCATACCAATGATGAATGTTGTCAATTTCTTGTAGCACTTCATTTTTATTAAATTTATGGAGTGTATTTTTTAAGCTTTTCCCTAATTGTGATTCATAGGATAAATCTTTTAAAATTCTCTTGCCTAATCCATATTGTTCTAGAAAATCAACCAGCATACGTTCTCCTTAATCTATTTTTTATAATTCTAACATATACATCCAGTATGATTTAAAAATATTTATAGAAAGTTTTACTTAAAATGATGAAAAATAAACTGATTTTTTGAACACATCGGATAGTCTATCCTTCTAAATCCCTTGATTTTAATAAATACTGCGCTATTATAAAAATAATAAGATAGATGGAAGAAAAAAGTATGAATAAGCAACCTCTGAAAAGAAAATGGAGCATGAAGAAGATTATATTGGTTATAGTCTCACTATGCTCTTTTTTAGTTCTAAGCTTTTCAGTTCATCTTTCCCATCAACAAGGCTTTGTTTCCTTATTTCCTTTTGTTTCTTCAACGATGGTCTATGTTAATAAAGATGGTGAACTGGCACACGGTATGCAGAAGATCGGTAAAGATTATTACTACTTTTCAAAAGAAACCGGCTTTATGAAAAAAGGCTTTCAAACCATTAATCACAAAACGTATTATTTTGACAAAAATGGAAAACGGGTAACAGGGCTGCATACAGTTAATGGAAAAACTTATTATTTTGAAAAAGACGGACAGATGCTTAAAAAGAAGTTTAAGGCCTACACAAAGGATGAAAAACCGATGCTTTCTTATTTTGATCAAAAAGGGCATATGGTAACTGGAACCAAGACAATTCATAAGAAGAAATATGTCTTTGATCAAAGTGGAAACCTACAGATTGATATTGAAAAGCTTCAAAATGATGTGCAGGAGATTCTTTCTCAATACTCCGGTGATATCAGTGTCTATTTCAAAGACTTGCGAACCAGAAAAGGATTTGAGATTCATCCGGAATCCATGTATCCCTGCTGTATGATCAAAACCGTTGCCCTGGCCGCTGTTTTTCAGGAAATCGATGCGGGAACGATCGACTATGCACAATACGAACAATGGATTGAGCCTATGATCACCATCAGTGATAACACATCCTATAATGTGTTAATGGAAGTGATTGGAGATGGTAATGGACTTTATGGCTTACATAAGGCAAATGTTCTGGCTCAACAAATCGGCATGCGAAATACCGCATTGCATCATGGCCTACAGCCTGGCCAGCACTTTTTTACGGACGGCGGTGCCAATATCAGCTGTGCAAATGACATCGGTATATTTTTTGAAAAGCTCTATGATCATGAACTGGGATCAAAGAAAAGCTGTGATCAAATGATCGATCTTTTTAAACGTTGTACGGATTACACGGCTTTACAAAGTGGTTTAGGACAAAATGTTGAATTTGCCCATAAAACCGGTTGTGCTGATACGTATTATCATGATGGTGGTATTGTCTATTTACCAGGAAGAGACTATATCCTGGTCGTCTTTTCTAAAGATGTAAACGTCTATACATCCTTGATGTATGAGATTTCTTCCTGTGTTTTTGAATATCAAGATACATTGATTTAGTTTTTTCATGACCGACTTATCCCAGGAACTATACTTCCTTTCATAGCGAATAAGTCGGTTATTTTTATTATAACTTATACTCGATACAATAAAGGCAAGAAAGCATTACATATTTCATAGCCTTTGATAAAAATATAAATCTTATAATTTTTAAAACTAAATAAACTTTTCTTTCTACAAGAATGAATATCTTATGATATTTTAGAAAGGATTTGATCATGAAACGGGTCTATTTTCCATTTTCGTATCTTTCCATTCATAATATGGCCAAACCTCTTTTTCTTTGTGTTTGACTGGTGTAACCTTTACCCATTTTTCCACTTTGAAAAGGAGCTTTCATGTTTCAAATATTAATATGTGAAGATCATCTAGAGGATATAAAACATCTATCGCATCTCATTCATGATGCTTTTACACAGGAAAACATTTCTTATCATCTTACGATCTTAAATGAAAAATCTGGCTTAGATTTTAAGAAATACGATCTGATTTTCTTAGATATCCAACTAACCTCTTATAATGGTATCCAATTAGGGCATCTCATCCGAAGACAGTGTCCTAAAACTCCTATCATTATTACTTCTTTATATGCCGAATATCTTCAACAAGGCTATTTGATCGAAGCTAAGCGTTATTTATTAAAGCCCATCTCTTGCCTTGATTTTCAACGTGTCTTTTACGATGTGATCTTAAAAGATTGTAAACAACAGAAGGCTTTGACGGATTTAAAGATTTCTCCTTATAAGATTTACTATAAAGATGTATATTATGTAGAATTTTATGATCGTCATACGTATCTCTATTTAAAACATAAAAAATATCGAACGACTTATTCCCTTTCCTATTGGAAAGAACGACTGACATTTTATGATTTTGGACAATCGTATAAAGCTTTTCTTGTCAGTTATCGACATATTGCCGATCTTTCCCGTGACAAAAAAGACATTCTTTTGACCAATGGTGTTTCTATTCCTCTATCTAAAAAATACAAAGCTTCATTTATGAAAGGATATCTACATTACCTACAATGCTCACAATAAATTTCTTGTTTGATTTACTGACCTTTATTTTTCTTTTGACGTTTTTACATTACTTTTTCCCTTTTCGATATTCCCTTCATCAAATTTTCTTATATAGCTTTTTTATCGTACCCTGTGCTTTTCGTAACCGGATCAGCCTTGTACAAAATGCAGTTTTCTTTGTACTTCTCTGGACTTTGTGCAATGCCTTTTATCAGGGAGGCTTTCGTGGTAAATTTTTTCATTTTAGCTGGTGCTGTTTTATCTTGTTGACTGCCAGAGCGATCATTCTTTTGTTATTTACACAGTTTCTTTCTTTTTCTACGATTACACCCACGATTGAAGTCTTGTTGGTGATGATCCTATGTACTCAGCTTTTAAGTCTCAGCTTTTCACTCGTGTTTGTGCATCTCAAAAATCAATATCGACAAATCTTGCTTACGGGCTGTCATTCTTTATTCTATATTCCTTATATTCTATTATGTTTCTTCTATATCTTTCATATGGACTATGGCGTTTTCTATGATCGTGCCACCTGCCTAGTTTTTTTATATCTCATTCAAGTGGCAGCTCTATCTTTGGTTGCTCGTCTCTTTTTCTGGCAACAAGCGTTTTATCAACGAAAGCTCATTCGGCTGCAACAATCCAATTTACAGCTACAATGTCGCTGTCGGCTCTTATATCAAGCCTATTCTTCTTATTTTGATCACATTCATGATCTATTACATCAATGTCTTTGTTTGGAAAGACTTTCCTGTTTCAAACAATACAATCTCTTGCAGAAACAAATCAAAAAATTGACGGAACATACGTTTAGTCACTTCCAAAATCTCTATAGAACCTGTCCGGTCTTAAAAAACTTGTTGGAAAAGGAAAAGAAACGAATTCAGAAGCAACAGTTACGCTTTGATACAACTCAATTGGATGAGGAAAAAATACAAATCAGTTATGCTGCCTTACAATCTGTTTATCAATCCATGTTGAAGGTACTTTTTCAATATTGCGAAAAGACAACTATCACAATTCAAAATCAACATAAAGTTCATTGTTGTTTTCTCCAATTTACTTTTTCTTCCTTTTATTTCGATGAAACAAAACTTTCCCTACCTTATGAAGTTTATATATCTCGGGATTCCCTTCAACTGTATCATGTCACTTTTTTGATTCCTGATTTGTGAACTTTGCCAAGTATTAATATTTATTTAGTACTTGACTTTACATAGTACTAAATATACTATAATAGTGTGAGGTGATTCGATTGAATACACAATTTAAAAAAGGTGTATTGGAGCTGATTGTTTTAAAAACGATAGAATACAAAGATCTCTATGGATATCAGCTGGTGACAAAGATCAGTGAGATCGTCGATGTCAATGAAGGTACGATCTATCCGCTTTTAAAACGATTGTCCAATGATCATCTACTCGAATCTTATTTAAAAGAATCCTCGGAAGGACCACCCAGAAAGTACTATCACATTACCCCAAATGGGATACAAAAACTGCAGGATCTGGAAAAGGAATGGAATGAATTTTCCGGTAAAGTTAATGCATTTTTAAAGGAGGTGTCTTATCATGACGAAAAGTGAATTTTTAGAACAGTTGGAACAAAAGCTTTTATTGATCTCCGAACAGGAACGAAAAGACATTTTGATTGAATATGGCACATATATTGATGATAAGATTGCCAATGGTGCCAGTGAAAAAGAGGCAATCCAGGGCTTTGGTGATCTGGATGAGCTTGCCAAAGAAATCTTAGAAGCTTATAAGATCAATACAGATAGTATGGATAGTAAAGCTGATAAAACGTTGGATCGCGCCTATTCGAAAACCGAAAGTTTTCTAAATAAGTTCGGCAATTTCAGTGTTAATGATATTTTTCATCTGATTTTTGATGCCTTTGTCCTTCTTATATTGCTTTATATCGGAAGGATTCTTCTCATTGATATTTGTTTAAATATTCTGATGAATGTATTTAACTGGATCTTTGGTATCACTTATGGAGCCGGTATCGTATTTGCCTTTGAAGATTTGATGATCTGGATTTTTAAGCTCATTTATCTGGCGGCAAGCATTCTCTTCTTTATTTCTGTCATGTCCAGAAGAATTCGTCGAATCAAACGACATGACTATCGCATCAATGTAGTGGAAGACTTAAAACAATCCTTCAACAAAGAAGCCAAGGATTTCTTAAAAGAGGATGATGGCCTGCCACCGATTCCCGGCACAAAGCCGGAGAAAACACTCTATCATCAAAGAAAAGCACAATATACAGATAGCGGAAGCCTACTGATAAAAATCATTTTAGCGTTGATCAGCTTTCCGACCATCTGTTGCATCATCGGATTCAGTATTGCTTTGATTGCCCTATTCTTTGTAGGGGTTTTCGAACACGTTTACAGTATTGGCTTGATCTTATTAGGTGTTGGACTGTTAGGCGGCAGCATTTCCGTTCAATGGTTCTTGATCCATCTATGGCCAAAAAAGGAGGAAATTCCTCATGCGTAAGATCCTCATTACTTTTGTGGTATCCATCATCTTAGTAATCAGCGGTGCCCTGGTCTTTGCGATAGAACTGGCACAAATTCAGTTTCATACAGTAGAGATTGACAGCCAGCCGGCAAGTTATAAGACTACGGTTGCGCAAAACATCGATCCGATTACCATCGATGCCTATCCTTCCAATTACAGTGGCTATAGTGATCTTGAATTAAAAATTGATGAAATGAGCATGGATCCTGCCCTGGCAGAAAATGAAATCGTGATCGAATATCCAAACCTTTTTGAAGTCCATGAAATCGGACATACCGATGATCGAAATGATATGATCATTAATTTCAGCTATTCTTTAAATATGGATACCAACATCTTTTCACAAAGCGAAAACTGGGCGGATTTGATGCGAATATGGCGCACAAAAGAAGTCGATATTCCTTTCTTAAATGCCGATAGCTTAAAGCTGCAGATTCGATATGGTAAAAACCTGGAAAACCGTATCCATGTAAACACTTCCTTTGTCGGATGATCTTCGGCTTAGCGCTCTCATACAACCGCATCCGTTGTCTTTCTACATCAAAAGGCAAACACTTTCGATGAACTGAAAACACGGACAAAGCCGATTTCATAAAAAGCGCCACTTTTTCAGTAGCGCTTTTTTATTGTTCTTTTAATACGTTTGCGGCATATTCTAAATCTTTGGAATCAACATAAAAATCCCAGGCATATCTGGGCTTGTGATCACCTGCCAACATGGATCCCATCAAAGCAGTATGAAAGGGGTGCAGCTGATTGACATCTTTCATGCGGATGCGATATTCAATATGATGTTCACTTAAAATATCTTCTATTTTGTTTTTTTGTTCTATGTCGGTAGTTGTAAAAACCTTCTCTTTTCCAAACATTCTATCTCTCCTTATACACTCCCATTATAACAAAAAAAGAGAGTTTCCTCTCTCAATGAAACATATCCTTCTTTTTAAAAATCAAGATGGCTACCAGACAGGCGATGATCGCAATCGCTGTCGGAAAGAGAACATGTGGTGCAGGAAGTCCACTGACGTTCATCCCATAAAAGCTGAAAATAATATTTGGTATGGCCATAACGATCGTAATGACAGTTAAGACCTTCATAACAATATTTAAGTTATTGGAAATAACAGAGGCAAAGGCATCCATGGTTCCACTTAAAATGTTGGAATAAATATTACACATCTCAATGGCCTGATTGATTTCGATCATCACATCTTCCAGTAAATCTTCATCTTCTTCATAAAGCTTGATCATTTTACCACGCATGATCTTATTCAATGTGATCTCATCCGCTTTTAATGAGGTCGAAAAGAAGACCAGTGATTTTTCCAAGCCCAACATCTGAATCAGCTCTTTATTTTCCATCGACTGATGCAGCTTCGATTCAGTACGGCTAGACAAACGATCGATCTGACGCAAATACACCAAATATTGTTGCGAAATGCGCAATACCAGCAAAAGCAAGAAGCGTGTTTTTAAACGGGTATCCATCTGACGGATGCGCCCCTGCGCCATATCCTGTAAAGACCAACTTTCATACAAACTGATCGTTACAACATAGCCCTTTAAGATTACGATACCCATTGGGTTCGTTTTATACTGCAAGGTCGTATAATCTTCATTCTTATTGACATCACTTTCATCAGAGTCTGGATAGTCGATAATCACAAGTGTCTGATCAAAGTCATCATCATAGTCGATATGTGAACTTTCTTCATCATCCAAAGAAGATTTGACAAATTCCGGTAATACACCAATATGTTCGATCAAAAAATTTCTTTCTTCTTCAGTTGGAGCAATCGCATTGATCCAGCATCCTTTTTCCGGAGCATCAATACGACGGGTACCATCATCAAAAGTCTTGTAAAATTCAAGCACAGTAATCCCTCCTTTTTAACGGAGACAAACTGCGATGCCTCCGTATCCTTTATTTTGCTTTTTGTTCCACTCATGACTTAACGGGTCCGGAGACATAATTTCACCTACTTTCATGCCTTTGTATTGTACCACAAAAATGAAAAAGGATAAAAAGGCTTTAACAAACTTTTTACACATTTTAATAAAAAAAACGGGATTGCTCCCGTTACTTTCAATTTCATAAGCCATGTTCTGTATCAGACAGTCATTTATCTATAGGTTTCCCTATCCGATCTTAGGTTCAGTTCCCCTTGATCAGTTCCCCTACCAAATTTGGGTTTCTCGCTTGCGGGGTTTACCCGTTCCACCTATTCTGTTTCCAGAATAGCTCGTCTCTGTGGCACTTTTAAAGCCGTATTTCCATAGTTTCCCTTAGGAAATACGACAGCCGTCAGGATCAACCTGCCTGGATTTATGACTTCATCCAGCACAAACACTACGATCATCGCAGATCGTGCGAGCATGGACTTTCCTCTAGCTTTCGCCAGCGACTGTCGAAATTGAAATCAATTATTCTTCCGGTTTTACCGGTGCGCTATTTGTCGTATGGAATACAGCTTGTTCCAAACGTGCAATACGTTTTAACAAATCGATCATATCTGTATTTCCGTTTACGTAGTCAGCGCTCACTTTTTCATTTAAATTCTGGTTTTCGCTCTGCAATGTATAAATTTCCTGCTGCAGTTCTTTAATTTTTTCTTCATAGCGACTTAATGCCTGCCCCAATTCTTCCATTTTTTCATCATAGACCTGATAGTCTTCAATGATCAAATCTAAGAATTCATCAACTTCTGCCGGAGCATACCCTTTAATATCCACATGGAATTCTTTTTCAAAGATTTCCTGCGCAGTCAGATTCATTTCTTTTGTCATTTTGATTCCCCCTGAGCACTACTCATTATTATGACGTTTTTGCCCTAAAAAATCAACCATAATTGAATGTTAGTATGATTTCATATATAATTAGAACGATGAGTATAGTGAAATATCCAACAGCGGTTGTCCACCAGAATTTTCATGGTGTAAAAGATCAACACACCAACCGCGGAATGCGTCTGGAAGCCGATCTAAACGATACAAACAAGTATTACAGAGAGTGTGATAAAGCGCTGATTTATAAAAAGCCTACACCGGTACAAGTCGTTCGTGTCGATTATCCGGCAAGAAACAAGGCTAAGATCGTGGAGGCATATTACAAAACACCTTCTACGACGGATTATAATGGCATTTATAAAGGTCGTTATATCGATTTTGAGGCAAAGGAAACAAAGAATAAAGCGCAGTTTCCCATTGGGATCATTCATTCTCATCAGATCATGCATCTTAAAAAAGTACACAAGCATGGCGGTATCGGTTTCTTTGTGATTCGATTCAGCCTGCGAAATGAAACTTTTCTGGTAGATGCCCCTTTATTGATCGATAAAATTGAACATTCCTCAAAAAGTTCGATTCCCTATTCCTGGTTTCAGGAGCATGGGCATTTGATTCAAGAAGGCTATATACCTAGATTAGATTATCTCAAGATCGTCGATCTTTTGTATTTTAAGGAGGATAAGACATGAGCCAAGATACAAATCAGAAACCGCAGACAAAAAAGCGTAGAAAGCTGGATATCTGGAACAAGCTGGCAATCGGCGTGCTTTCCATTTTTTTGGTAGGCTGCATCTCCGTTTTCTTTATTCTGGTCAACATCATCAATGACCCGGATGGCATGCAGTTTGTCGAGGGTGATCTGACAACACTTTCCAACTCACGTATTTATGACCGCAATGGAAACCTGATTTCCGAGCTGGGACAGGAGATTCGTGAAGATGTCACGTATGATCAGATTCCACAGAACGTGATCGATGCGTTTTTAAGTATTGAAGACTCTCGTTATTTTGATCACAACGGGTTTGACTTACCTCGCTTTTTGGCCAGTGCTTTGACAAACCTTCGCTCCGGTTCCTTTGCCCAAGGTGGGTCGACATTGACGATGCAGCTGATCGACAATACGTTTACTTCACAACAGGAAGAAAAGATTCAAAATGAACAAGGCAGCATCTCGGCATTTACCAAAATCAAGTTAAAAATACAGGAAATTTATTTATCTTTAATTGCGGAACAAACCTTAAACAAAGAAGAAATCTTTGATTACTATGTCAACCGAATCTGGTTTGGATCGGGTGATAATACACGAGGCATTCAAAAAGCGGCCAATTACTTCTTTAATAAGGATGTATCGGAACTGAATTTGAGTGAATCGGCGTTCTTGGCCGGTGCTATCAATGCCCCGGATACGTACAATCCGTTAAACAACTTATACAAGACGGATCAGGATTACTTGGCCAATGCGACAAGTCGTCGTAATACAACGCTTTCCTTAATGTTACAACATGGCTATATTACGGAAACTGAATACAATCTGGCAAAGAATTCAAAATTAGAGTTTGCCCTGCAATATACGAATGTATCCAGTCAGGATCCAAACGCACCATTTATTGATCAGGTGCTAAAAGAAGTTATACAGCTGACTGGACAAGATCCGGCCGTTGTTCCTATGGATATTTACACAACCCTAAATCCAGATGTACAGCAGGTGGCATATGACATCTGTGCCGGCAATATAGTAAGCTTCCCAATCGAACAGCTTGATACCGGCTTTGCCGTAATTGAAAATCACACCGGCGAAGTGATCGCGGTAGGCGCCGGTCGAACTTATTATCAGGATGCGACCAAGCGTGATTTATCCGTAGAAGAAAGACAGCCTGGTTCATCGATGAAACCATTGTTGGCTTACAGTTCAACCTTTGATCTATTAGGCTGGTCCACTGAACATAAGATTAATGACCATGGTGAAGACTATTTCCATGCGGGAAGCAACCTGCAAAACTCCGATCGTCAATATCGTGGCGTTGTCAACTTAAAGACTGCTCTAGGACTCTCTTTAAATACACCGGCTGCGCAGGCCATGATTGCCCTGGTGGATGAAACCGGTTATGACTACTGGGTCGACTTCTTAAAGAAGTTAGGATACAGTGAAGATACATATACACAGTTTGTCGAACAGTATGCGATCGGTGGTGCCGAGATGTATGCATCCCCTCGCCAACAAGCCAGTGCTTACAGTATGTTGGCCAATGGTGGTAAACGTGTTGAAGATCATACAATTCGAAAAATTGTACGTCGCTCGGATGGAAAAGAAACCTCCGGTGATACGACCGAATATGAACTAATCAGTGAAGAAGCTGCTTATATGACATCCTACCTGTTGGAAAATGTCGTATCTGGAAATTATCAAAACTTCAATGAGATTTTATACAGTCAGAACTATACAGCGTATGGTAAATCCGGTACTTCCGACTGGTCCACTATTGGAGTACAATATGGAATTCCTGCTGGCGCTGCCCGTGATGAATGGTCTATCGGTTATACCAGTGACATCAGTGTAGCGACATGGACCGGCTTCAGCGGTAAAAACGAAGCTTTAGGCTATTACTTTACAAACTCTTTACTGTTTGAGGCAACTGCCTTCCATATCACGCATTACTTATTAGATTACTGCCAACAGTTCTATGACTATAACGATATTGAAAAGCCTAGCGGTGTATCCAGCTATAATGGTGGTTATATCAAAACAGAGTTCCTTTCTAAAGGTGATTCAAAAGTAACCGGCGGAAATGCGAAGTCTGAAGAGGAAGAAGATACTGAAGAAGAGGAACAGGAAGAAGAACCGACAGAAGAAGAAAATACGCAGGAGCCAACGACGCCGCCAACGGAACCAACTGTACCAGAGGAGCCTAGCGATCCAACGCAAGATCTTCAACAACAATGTATCAATTCCGGTGGTACTTGGCAAAACGGAGCTTGTATCTATCAGAACACCGGCAATAACGGAAATACAGGTATGGAAACCTTCCGACTGGATTCACTGACCTTACCGGATTCACGAAAGAGAATATTATAAAAGGAATGAGGCAGCCTCATTCCTTTTCTTTTGGATATTCATTTGTATGTAGTAAACGATTGGCATTTTCAACACGTTCTTTTGATGGAGGGGCAATTCCCTCTAAAGGATACTTCATACCCAGTGCCTCCCATTTATAGGCTCCCAATGTATGGTAGGGTAAAACTTCCACCCTTTCCACATTGGATAAGCTTTGAATAAACGTATCCAGCTTTCTTAAATAAGTATCTTCATCGTTTCTTTGTGGCACCAGAACATGGCGAATCCAAACCGGTTTGGAAATCGAATCTAAATACTTCGCAAAGGCCAGTATATTTGTATTGTCATGACCTGTCAACAATCGATGTTGTTGAGGATCAATATGCTTGATATCCAATAAAACCAAATCGGTTACTTCCATCAATGCATTGATTTTATCTATGAACTCTTTTGTTGCACAAAACGGTTGTCCACACGTATCTAGTACGGTATGAACGCCTTCTTTTTTGGCCAATTGAAACAACTCTAATACAAAATCAATCTGTAACAACGGCTCCCCTCCGGATACCGTTATGCCGCCTTTATCTTTCCAGTAAGGGCGATAACGCAAAGCTTTGGTAAGGACATCGCCTGCCTCTTGGTCCGGTTCTTTGATTTGCCATGTATCGGCATTATGGCAAAACTGGCATCGCATCTGGCAGCCCTGCAGAAAGATCACATAACGAACACCCGGGCCGTCAACCGACCCGAATGTTTCAATAGAATGTATGCTTCCTTTCATATCCTACAAATGATCGTGACAGGTTCTGGCAATCACATCCAGCTGTTGTTCACGCGTTAAATCAATAAATTTGACCGCATAGCCACTGACACGAATCGTAAAGTTTTGATACTCTTCTTTTTCTGGATGTTCCATCGCATCTTTTAACTTCTCAACACCAAAGACATTAACATTTAAATGATGAGCTCCCTGATCAAAATAACCATCCATCACACGCACTAAATTCTCTGCGCGCTCTGTATCACTATGACCCAGCGCACCCGGATTGATCGTCTGTGTATTGGAAATACCATCTAAGGCATATTCATAAGGAAGCTTTGCAACTGAATTCAAAGAAGCCAGTAATCCATTCTTTTCGGCTCCGTAAGAAGGATTGGCACCCGGCGATAAAGGTTCTCCGGCCTTACGTCCATCCGGTAAAGTTCCGGTTGCCTTACCATAAACCACATTGCTTGTGATCGTCAAAATTGAAGTCGTTGGCTCACTGTTGCGATAGGTATGATGCTTACGAATCTTATTCATAAATGTCTTTAACAACCATACTGCGATATCATCGGCTCTATCATCATCGTTTCCATAACGTGGGAAATCGCCTTCTACCTTGTAGTCAATGGCGATACCATCCTCATCACGAATCGGTGTTACCTTGGCATATTTGATTGCACATAAGCTATCCACGACATGAGAGAAACCGGCAATACCCGTTGCAAATGTACGTCTTACATCGGTATCGATCAAAGCCATTTCGGCGGCTTCATAGTAATATTTATCATGCATATATTGAATCAGGTTTAAAGTATTAACATAGAGTCCACTCAGCCAGTCCATCATTAAATCATATTTATGCATCACTTCATCAAAATCAAGCACATCGCTGGTGATTGGCTTATACTCTGGACCTACCTGCATTTTCGTTCTTTCATCCACACCACCGTTGATGGCATACAACAGACATTTTGCCAAATTGGCACGGGCTCCAAAGAACTGCATTTCCTTACCGGTCTGTGTGGCGCTGACACAACAACATACCGCATAATCATCGCCCCACTCTGGACGCATCACATCATCGTTTTCATATTGTAAAGACGATGTCGCCACACTGACCTTGGCCGCATACTTTTTAAACGGCTCCGGCAGACGACTGGAATACAATACCGTCAAGTTTGGTTCCGGACTTGGTCCCATATTCTCTAATGTATGCAGGAATCGAAAACATGTCTTAGTGACCATATGGCGGCCATCCATACCGATACCGGCTACATCCAAAGTTGCCCATACCGGATCACCGGAGAACAGCTGGTTATAAGAAGGAATACGGGCAAATTTAACCATACGGAACTTCATGACCATATGATCGATCAGCTCTTGTGCTTTCTCTTCTGTCAATGTTCCGTTCTTTAAATCTCTTTGCATATAAATATCTAAGAAGGTGGAAATACGCCCAACGGACATGGCTGCCCCATTCTGTGTTTTAATGGCTGCCAAATATCCAAAATAAAGCCACTGTACTGCTTCCTTGGCATTCTTGGCCGGTTTTGAGATATCATAGCCATAAATAGCCGCCATCTCTTTCATTTCTTTTAATGCCTTGATCTGATCAGCTAACTCTTCTCTTTGACGAATGATGTGATCCAGCATCGTTCCATCGCCACACAAATCAAGATCCTTTTGTTTTTCTTCAATCAAAAAATCGATTCCATACAAAGCTACACGACGATAATCCCCAACAATACGTCCACGACCATAGGTGTCCGGTAATCCGGTAATAATCTTATTTTTACGAGCTAGACGCATTTCCGGAGTATAAGCTCCAAATACCGCATCGTTATGTGTTTTATGATACTTTGTGAAGATTTCTTTTAATTTATCACTTGGTGTATATCCATAAGTTTCGCACGCTTCGACACTCATACGAATACCACCATAAGGCATAAAGGCTCTTTTTAAAGGCTTGTCCGTTTGTAAACCTACGATTTGTTCCAAATCTTTTAAATTTTCATCAATATATCCTGGTCCATAGGAAGTAAGGCTGGATACCACTTCCGTTTCCATATCCAATACACCGCCTTTGGCGCGTTCTTCCTTTTGAAGCTTCTGTAGGGCATCCCACAATGTATTCGTAGCTTCTGTTGGATCCGCCAAAAAGGCTTCATCACCATCATAAGGCTCATAGTTATTCTGGATGAAGTCTCTGACATTGACTTCCTCCTGCCATTTGTTTCCTTTAAATTCGGTCCACTGTTCAAACATGTCTTTCCTCCTATTCTTGAACCATATAAAAAGCCGGCCTCCGGGCTTCTTTTTCTGCCCAGACGGTCGGCTCATTACTCTTATACTTCACGTGGTCTATTCCACTCATTCCGTCAGTCATATAAGGTGATTTCATCATATCGGAATTTAGTTGAAGTGTCAACGAATAAGTCACTGAAAATCCTTTCAGTGCTTTAAACCTAAAATTTTCTTTTTATAGAAAGAAGACTGCTTTTGTATTTTCAGATTCAAAACCTTTTCTCCTTTCTTTTCTAAGGCTGTTTTTTCATCCGAAAAAAGATCACGCCCTAAAGCCAATCCATTTTTAGAAAGCGCATAGCCCATTCCCGAAAGAATCGTCGGAAACAGATCCATCGTCGTAAACTCTCTTTTTTTGGAATGCACCGGATTCTTTTGACTGTGAATGAAGCAATTCCACACTCTTCGATCAAAGCCCTGATCAAAATTTGAATGAATATATTGTGCCGCCATGCTTGTATGATCCCCTTGAATCACGATGAGCGTATCTTTGTAGAAAGGCTGTTTTTCTAGCCATGTCATAAAATCTTCCAGAAGACGATCAGTATGATAAATGGAGTTTGAGATACCTTTGTCAAAGGGTTTCTCCCATTTCTCCTCCTGATAGCCATAAGGATGATGGGTATCTACTGTCAACATTTCAAAATTAAACGGGCGATCTTCCTTTGCCAGTAAGCTCAGTTTTCGTTTGGCAAAATCAAAAAGCTTTTCATCCTCGTAGCCCCAGAACACATGATAGTTTTCATCCAACCAGCCTTCTTCTTTTATTCTTTTAATATCTTGAATATCATAATGCCCATGTTGATCAAAATAAGATTTGCGCCCTCCAAAGGCCGCATCCGAACCAATCATCAAGGTGTTGGAATAACCATCTTTTTCCAAAATGTCACCTAAGGAAACCAAACCATTCATAAATGCTTGTTTAGGTGTACAAAATGGATGATAGATCGGAAAGTTTAAGGGAACCCCTGCCGTAGAAGCAATCATGCCGCCAGTCGTCCATCCGGTACCCGTTACAACTTTAGCACCGCCTATTTGATCTGTATTTGAAAAACTGATGTTCTCCTTTGTCAGTTTTGTCAAAAAAGGAAGTAGATTCTCCTGGGAATCGCCTCCATCTTTCTTCAGCGCATATGTGGTTTCCATGGATTCTAAATAAATATGAATCAAATTCATTTTTTTCTTTGGCGCCTGTAAAGTCGAAGCACTGACTTCAATATAGTCCTGTTCATAAAGATCCGACTTTTGAAACTGATGGATCCCATATTGAATCAATCCCACTTTATAGGCCGAATACACGATACACATAAGCAGCCATACCCAACAAAGCCAAATCGCCGCAAAAATATGAATGATAAGCAAAGTCACAATTATCGAGATTACAAAACCCCATAGAAAACACAATCGAAACCAATCTACCAAAAATCGTTTATTGGTTCCTTCCAGAGGCACTTTTATATGAAATACTAATTGTTCAAAAGACGATAATCCAAAATAAGAAAAAGCCCATGATACCGTCTTAACAAGTACAGATGCGAAAAGTACAAGCAGGAAATACAGCAATTTACCCCCTCCTTACATAATGTGTATTATACTCAAAAATAAAAAGAAGAACAGAAAAAATCTATTCTTCAATCAAACCAAGTTTCTTTAAAGCGTGCCATATTCCTTCCTCATTATTGGAAAGCGTAATATGCGCCGCTTTCTCTTTAACATAAGATCTAGCCTGTCCCATTGCATAACTGCATGTCACAACATCAAATAAGCTTACGTCATTTTCTCCATCCCCAAAAGCGATGACTTCATCGGCACTCCAACCGTTTTCTTTCATGATCTTCCCTAAGGTTTCTCCTTTGGAAACACCTTTTGGTAAAATCTCTAATTGCCTTGGTGCGGTACGAAATACATTAAATTCCGGAAAACGATCAACTAGATACAAATATAAAGATTCCAGATGTTCTTCTTCCTGCATCACCTGCAGCTTATTGATCGGTGGCTGAATCTGGTCTATATCTTTTAAATAGGTGATTTTCGGATATCCTTTTCGCATATCCGCCAGCCAGCTCCATGGCCCCGCTGTCCAGGGATAATCTTTTGGCAAGCCCTGCTCTTTACGCAGCTTTTCTTTGATCGCTCGAATCGAATCCGGGAAATAATCATAGACTCCATCATCAAAACAAGCCATGCTTTCACAATCTAAAGTCATCAATTCTAAAAACACCTTGCGTACTTCTTCGATTGTCATTCGCCGTAAGATTTTCCTTTGGTCATGATGTATATCATAAACGGCAACACCATCAACCTCCAGTAAATAACCATAATGGCTGTCCATCTGCAGCTCTTTTGCGTATGGTACCAAACGTGTATAACTACGTCCGCTGGCCAAAATCAAACGAACACCTTTTTCCTGCAGTTCTAATAATGCCTGCTTTGTTTTAGGAAGTATCTGATTGTTGGAATCAAGTAAAGTTCCATCCATATCCATTACAATTGCCTTGATCATATTTATCAACCTCGCCTGTTATTGTATCACTGATCATTCCTTAGTACAAAACCTACAGATAACTCATTTCTATATCAGATATTCAAAAGCCCTATAGAAATCATGATCAAAACAAATGTCATCATCATTTCCTTATTGATCTTTTCTTTAAAGAAAAAGTATCCACATAGACTGATTGTCATGATCGTCAGCATAGAATACATGGGATAAACAATAATAGAAGGTAACTCATTTAAAGATATAAGTAAAAAATAAGAAGATAAATAATTAGGAACACCGATTAAAAAACCATAAAGAATTTCGTTTTTAGCAATTCTTTGTTTCTTGACCATCATTAAAATAAAGCTTAAAATCGCAGCCATAAAAAAAGAAAAGAAGAAATATTGACTGGCTAAAGACGGTTCTCCATAGAACTGATAGATCTTGCTCATGGTATCGATCAATCCACTCACGATCATAAAAACAAGCAATGTCAGCCCCAGTTTAAAATTTATTTTTGTTTGATAGAAAAATAAGGCAATCGATAAAAAGGATAGAGCCATACCAATCAGTTGAAGCCAGGTTGGTATTTCATGGAACAAAAAAACTGAAAACAATAACGGTACACAAACACCTAACCTTCCATATAAACCTGTCAGAGCAATACCATTGAGTTTCATACTCAGCTGCATTAAGTATAAGCTCATCACCAACAGTAACCCATTGACAGCCCCTAATACCAAGGTCGTTTCATTCCATCGAAACACACGTGAAAAAAGCAGCGCACACAAGAAACAGGTCACATAATTACAGACAAGCTTACCATATAGGCTATGTTCTTTATTATTACTCATCCGTAAGAAAACAGAAATTGCGGTGCTGCATAAAATAGCTAAAATAAGAAATACCATATCGTTCTCCTTAAAAACGCAGTTAAGCATATCTTATCAAAATAGGAGTGTTTGGTTCAATTGTTTTCTTATAAAATACATCAATAAAATAGGGTATGATATCGAATTTAATCTTCATATATCCTCTTTGTTTCCATTTTTATGGATTGATCCTACTTTGAATTTACGTACATTGATCAAGCAATACGTTCACATCTTTTGCGTACACATGGCTTATTAAATTCTTATGCGAAAAACATACAAATGATTCGAAGTACTTTTTAGAAAAAAATAAAAACACCTCCTCAATCTGCCTTTATTCAAAGCATTTCAAGAAGGTGTTTGATTGCAATGGCGCCTGAAACACAACGAACGATAGTATTTAGAGTAAATTGATGTACGCCGATAATAGCTATTTAAAAGGACTTTTTGAATTTCATTGTGCTCACAAACTGATACAAATTGGTATGAATCTGGCTAAAAATGTGGTGAGTTTGTGGTGAAAAACTAATCTTTCATTCCATCTAAAATCCATGAATTAAATTCAGTTTTAATAATATTAGCAGAGTAGTATGTTCCAAGTTGTTCATCGTAATGTTTATTGAACCATTCTTTTGGCTTGCTTTTTCTATTTTTTTCTTCCAAAAAAGAAATAAATTGATCATAACTTGATTTAGAGAAAATTAATGGAGCGATGCCATTTTTATTTCCAAAAGAAGAGAATTTGGAGGCTCGTGCTACCGCTTTTCCAATCCATACTTTACTATTAATCCCTACGTCTTTTCTACCTGCTTTTATCACTAATTCTTTAGAGGTTGACATCCCAATACCTATCTTAACTTCTGGTAAATTTCTTCCTAGTAATAATTCATTGAGCATTTTCATAAAAGTGTTAATATAGAATGTTTTTTCAGCAAGTTCATATTCGTCTCTTTTCATTGGAGAAGTGTAAATTGCATACACACAATCTCCTCTAATTCCTATTTCTCTTAAATTATCGTTGTTTCGTAAGATTTCAATAGTTTCTGAAGTAAAACTTTTTATCACTTTAGCAACTTTTTCTTTATCTTCATCACCAAATAATGCTGATGAATTGCGAATGTCTACAAAAATAGCGGTGACCCAACAATAGTAACCATTTGAAAAAGTAAAAGAATCATCATTTGGGACTTTATCTTGTTCTATAATCTCTAAAGCATTATCTAGGATACTTTCTATTCGATGTTTACCATTTTTAAAATCATAATTATTAGCCATACTTGGTCCCCTTACAATATTGAACTCCCTAATAACAAAGCAATGACGAATAAAATTATACCTAAAAGGATAGATTTAAATCCTCTATTGTATTTTAAATACTTTTTATCGGCTATTTTTGAGTTTATATATATCTGCGATATTATATCGCTTAATAATTTTTCTTTAGTCATAGAATATAACTTCTCACTGTATATTTTTTCATCAATATTTTGAGATATTCCGGAAAAGAAAATTAGAGAATTCTGTCTTTCTGTATTATTGGATGGAGATTTAGTTCTCGCAACTAAAACTCCGCACAAATTATATAGACCGATAACACTTAGTACAAATGAAAATAAGAATAAAACGATGTTGAAAAATTTTAATATGTTTATTTCAAAGAGACAATTATTAATTATTTTTGTGATTAATTGTATAACATCTGCGCTAAGAACAATTGTAAATAGTACTCCAATAGTAGTGAGTAATATAGCTGTTTTGTTGTCACAATTTGAAATAAAATTGATGTTTCGTTCTAATATTTGAGATGCAACTTTAATTTGCTCATCAATTTCTAATGATGTTTTTTCTTCTTTTCCTGTCATAAATTTTCCTCAATCCAATTGTCAAAATCTTTATTGATAAGGCTGCAGTGATAAAAATCGATATGGCCATAAAAGTTTGTATGTTTTTTTATTAATGGTCTAAGATCATTCCTATCTTTAAACAGGTCTTCAGATATATTAGAGAAAAATAATGGACTCATAGCGATGGAATCAATTAAATTTCTATTAGCAACGTCAGATAAATGCGATGCATCAACAACTGCTTTTCCAATCCATATTTTATCATTTATTCCGGTACCTTTTTGTCCAGCTTTAATTATAAGGTTTTCACTGCATCCTAAACCTATGCCTGCTTGGATTGTTGTAAAACCATTTCTTTTCAATAGTTTATTCAACATGATCATAAATGTATTTATTTTACACGCTTGATAAAAAACATCTAATAAATCATCTTTGTATGAAGTACTGTATATTGCATATACACAATCTCCTCTAATGCCAATTTCTCGGTAATGATCATTTTCTTTTAGTATCGAAATTATCCCAGAGCAAAAACTTCTCATTATGCGAGCAGTATCTTCGTTAGGCTCTTTGAATAGTTCACTTGACTTCACTATGTCAATAAACAGTGAGCTAACCCAGGCTTTTATACCATTTTCATAAGTGAAATTAGAATCTGATGATGGAATATTAACTTTTTGTTCAATTTTGGTTGATGAATGAAGTATTTTTTCAATTGAACTTTTTAATTGTTCATAATCTTTCATTGCCCCTCCTGTTAATTTATCCTATTGATTGATATCTTTTATTTTTTCTTCGATAAACTGAATCTCATTTTTTTCTAAGTGATACTTTTGATATAGTTGTTTATTAATATTATCAATACTTTCCGACCATTTAATATCAGAATTGTTTGTAAAATCTTGTAATGGTGCAAATTCATAGACATTGCTTGTTAATACTTGTGAAATTTTTTTTATACCAATCATAAATCGGAAAAACTTTGTATTCATATATTTATCTAAGTTTTCAGCTTCATTCTTTGTTGAAAATTGTCCTATAGATATTAATGCATTTGAACAAACAGATTGTTTGTCAGCAATAAATGTCCTTCCTAAGATTGAGACCGGTTTTTCATCTAAGAGCAGACCTGCTGCTCCGTTCATTTTTGAGGTGAACACTTTGTAAGAATTTAAGAGATCTTCTCGTTTAGTTATTGCATCCTTAGTAATGTACTTAATTTGTTCATATGCGCATTGAATTTTAATTGTATGTGTATTATCTGGATGTTCACTACATACTTTTTCTAATTCTTTGTCAGTAGCCGGAACTCCAAAAGGATTTCTTCCAGTCACAATACTCATTATTGATTTGAAATTGTTGCCTGTGACTTTCCTTAAAATACTGATCATATCATTCTTAGGTATTATTATGTCTAATCCATCTTCGAATAAGGGTCTTTGTATACTGTTGCTATGATTTTTTATTCTCTCAATAAAAGTCACTAAACCTTGATATGTTTCTTCATATAAAAAATAATTAACTCCACCTGATATCGTTACATTTCCAAATAATTCTTTATTATCTAAATAATTGTAGATTTTCACAAAATGTTCATGCTCTTTGATGAATTTTCTTAAATTTAAAAAAGATCGATCTTGAGCATTGGCTGTAAACCATCTGGAAGGAGTTATTAGAGACAAATAACGAGGTTTCATATTAATAGAAGTTTGAATAAAAGAAGGAAAGAGTTGTTTGCTAAGACTTTGGTTAGTTGTACTTCCAATATTCTCTTGATATGGCGGATTACCTACAATAGCGTCAAATTTCATAAATTTGGTATCTCCTTTTTTCCAATACGATGATTTAGAAACTCGATTAATGAATTGTTGTGGCTTATTCTGCATCTGGTTGACTAAATCATCAAAATAATGTGCATTTATCTTAATGTTTGTATATCCTGAAAGTGTTCGTTGGGTTATTTGTTTTGCCATGGGGGTTTTACAAATAATAAATATGTTATTTTGTATTGTTTCATTCCATAGTTTGGATTTTATAGATGGCGATAATTCGATTGCATTATATTTACTACACTTTTCTCTAAATATGCTATAAGACACATATAAAGGGTATAGTCCGGTTTTTGAATTGATTTCTAAAATTTGAGCTGAAGTGTTTTTAAATGTGTCAGAAGTAACATTACCACAATTTACAAACCTTGGTTCATCTACCTCAAATTCATGATTTTCATCCCAAAAATCGTATCCACCTAGACAGTCAGACATATGCATATTTACTACTCGCCATGGGGTCAATACTGTTTCTTTATCTGGATTTTTGAAATTAGAAAACAATGAGGCAATTTTTTTAACTCGCTCAGTAGGTTCTAATGTATCAGCCTCACGAGCAATATTTCGTATTTTTCTGCCTGCAGAAATAAATACATCTTCATCATAGTACTTTTTGAAATCATTGAAGATTTCCTTAGTAACTCCTCTTGGCATAAATTCATTCCATGAGGATTCGTCGACTAATTCAATGAAACGGTCTAGAGTTATCTCTTCAGTATATGGAATATCTGCACCATAAATTAATAAAGGCATTCGAATTGAGATACCTCGTAAAATTGAAATGGCATCATTCCTAGTTTTTTTCTTCTTTTTTAGTTCTTCTAACCAAGCTTTTTCTTCAGGGGTTAGTTCATTCTTTTTCTTTTTATTTAGTTGTTTTTCTTTTTCGTATTCTTCATTTGTTAATCCTTGTTCGTTTACTGGAATGCCTTTTTGCTTGGGCTGAGCTTTAGATTCACCAATAATTCCTTTTAAATTATTGAATTTTTTAATATCCATCTCGTCCAATTTAAGTAATTCATCATTATAAAGATTTTTATCATCAAATCCATTTTTTACTACTTTGTCAGCATATGCTTTTTTTAGCTGCTGAAGTAATTTGCTTGTAGTATATTCTTTCATTTGAGATCCGGTGATGGAGATTACTGGACAATAGTTTAAAAACTTTCCTAAAATGACTCTATCTTCGTTATCTGTTTTTCCAGCCTTAGATGAAACTGAAACTGCCTCGGATACCATTTTTAAAGTTCTATCTGGTGCAAAATCGAAGACATATGCTGTATCTTTGATTTTTCCATTTTTATTACATGGTGATTGTACCCTAAAAATTGTTTGAAGATAATTTGATGCGGATGTCGAATATGAGCCAGCAAGATAGAATACAGCTGTCCACTCCTTGATTGTTACACCAGTTGTTAATTTCCCACAAGATAAGGTAATAGTATACATATCAAGTTTTTCAGCATCTTTTATTGCTGCTTTTACACTATTTAATGCATCTGAAGATTCTTCGTCATCACTTCCTGCGACATTTACAATGTCAAATTGTCCACTACCAAAAACAGGATGTTTGGACATTAATTTCTTCAGAGCTTTTGCTTCTTTTACTCCAGGCACCATCCATAACGAATGTTTGAACAAATCTCTATATTCTTCTTTAGAGTATGGATAGCAATTTTTTTCGTCTTGCTTTGTCATAAGGTTGAGTAAAGACCAAACATCTTGTTCATGGACAAAATCTCCAACTTTGTCATCTTCCGGCATTTGAGCATAATCAGATTTAAAATCACCAGTCCATGTTCTAAAGAACTCATGAAAATTAAAGGCTTTATCCTCATAAGTGATGTAATGACTATTGTGTAATAAATCTCCCAAATCATATGTATAAATCCTAAGTTCAGGAAGTTCTTCGTAAGGGTTGGAATCTCCAAAGTGAAGTTTATCCCACTCAGACTTACATTCTTGTTCCATTATATAATCCCATGTGTAGATGGAATCTTCGTCGTATTCATCTAAAATATTAAAAGGAGTTCCTGATAATGCTAAAAGTTTTGTTTTCCCTAATTCTTCTTTAAAGACTTTTTTTATAGTATCATCACCCAAAGAGGTTTTTGTCCCTTCATGTGCTTCATCAACAATTACTAGATCCCAAACAGTATCAAATATTTCAGAGTTCTTACTCCATTTTCCACCTACTGCTTCAGAGCCTCTAAGATCTTGTATTGAGGCAAAGTAAACGAAGTTACAATTTTTATTGTTCAGATCATTTACTGAATACCCATTTGTTTTAGAACCATACAGATAATCAGTGTCATAGAAGATTTTGGTGAAATCTTCATACCACCCAGCATTAACAACTGGTCGATGGGTTAAAATGATAGATTTTTTAAATTCACATCTTTTAATTACTTCTAACGTACTTAATGTTTTTCCAAACCGCATTTTAGCGTTCCAAAGCATTCTATCGTGCTTTTTAAATTGCTTGACAGTTTTTTCAATGGCTTCTTTTTGCTCTGGTCGGAAAATAATTGGCTTATGTTCATTAATGGCAGAATTACTTAAATTTGAATAGTTGTTCTTGACTGCCTTAATTGATTCCAGAGCGGTTTCTTTAGATATTCTGTACCATTCTCGCCCTGTGCTACCTTCGATTTTTACTTTTTTAATATTTGAATTTTCTAAGACGTCATGTACGTCGTGATCACGAAAAGCTTCTATAATAATACTTCCGTCCTTTTCATGTACTTCCTTAACGGCTAATTCTGTATGTAACAAAACAGGAACAATTCCGGCTGTGTTTGTATATGATTTTATTCTTGTTAATGCAGCTCGATTTAACTCTCTGCAATTTGGTGCCAATTTATCAATTGATGATTTAGTCTTAAGTGTTGCGTCCCCAATTTTAATTAGACCTTTATGCTGTTCATCATTAATAGTGAAGGCATAAATCACTTTGTAATTAAAGGCTTCTTTAAATTGCACATTATTTGTCATTAGTATTTCCTCCATCTATCATCGTTTTGAATTCCAGACTTTTTTTTGATCTCCAGTCGAATATTTTGCAAGGTATAGGTTCTGTTTCGTTTGATTCAGGTTCTCCCATTAAATCAAAAATAGTTAATTGTGACTGAACTCGTGGCCTTTCGCTGTATGGAGCTGAAAAAGTAATTCCATCCATCTGCCAGATATTCCATGAAATTATTCTGGCTATCTCTTGTAATTGCTTTTCAGATGGTTCATGAGAAAATTTGTATTCCATATTCTCAATAAATGTATATAACAAGTTTTCTCTTGCTATAAGAAGACTATCACCTTGATATTCATATCCATAGGTGCTTTCGAAAGCTCTTTTAGTCCAATGATACCAATCGTTTTCTTCAGCAGTGTTTTCATTGACTATTCTTAGTTTTCTATCTAAAAGTCCGATACGATTTTCAACAGTGATTTCTTTGCCGGTTACTGTATCATATCTACTAACTAAATAAGGTGCTTCACCACAACTTATTTCTAATCTTCTTGAGTCAATATAGTCTTTCCAACTTTTTCCTTTTGGAAAGATAATATGATCTATTATCGTAGTCCATCCCTGATTATTTGAATGATTGAATACGTCTTTTCTACCAAACCATGATTCATCTATTAAATTATTTTGTTCATTGCATATCCATGAAGGAGTAAATACTTCAGCATTTTCTTTGGTACGTTGTACTTGGGCTTTTAGTTCCTTCTCTACTCTTGGTTGAATGACGTTTGTGTTTGATCCGGTTATAAGGCTTTTCTTGATTGGCTCTTGTGGATAATATTCAGGGCCTAAATGTTTGTAATTTTCGGTAGCCCAACAAATATTTTTGTTAGTAGTATGATCCATTAGAAGAGTGTTAAATAACTTAGGCGATAGTTTGATTATTTCTTGTTCGATGATATCAATCATTAGAAAGATCACCATCTTTCTTATTACTTTGAGAAGGTAAATATTCGACAATATCGCCAAAGTTACAATCTAAACAATCGCAAATTCTCTCTAAAACAGATAAAGATACACATTGCTCTTTTCTCATTTTTGTCATGGTGTTAGGAGCAATATTTGCTTTCTTTCTAAGTTCGGAAGCACTCATTTTTTTATCGATTAATAATTTCCATAAATTGTTATAAGAAATAGACATTTAAATCCTCCTCATAGTTAGTTATAACCATATTAATAGTATATCTGTTAAATATCTTATAATCAAGGCTCGTCCTTTGCACATAAAGGGTAACAATCCTTTATTTATCGTGTCTTTTTG
>OKSF01000063.1_pt1 | contig 86488 bp, 95 predicted proteins | sample 1606061 | NCBI WGS metagenome assembly OKSF01 (sample SAMEA3541567, study PRJEB24748) | human gut metagenome | biome: human gut; feature: human-associated habitat; material: faeces | place: China | collected 2012
GCTATGCATCATTGCCTTGGTAAGCCGTTACCTTACCAACTAGCTAATGCACCGCAGGTCCATCCAAGAGTGATAGCAGAACCATCTTTTAAACTCTAGACATGCGTCTAGTGTTGTTATCCGGTATTAGCATCTGTTTCCAGGTGTTATCCCAGTCTCTTGGGCAGGTTACCCACGTGTTACTCACCCGTCCGCCGCTCGCTTGTATCTAGTTTCATTTGGTGCAAGCACCAAATTCATCTAGGCAAGCTCGCTCGACTTGCATGTATTAGGCACGCCGCCAGCGTTCGTCCTGAGCCAGGATCAAACTCTCATTTTAAAAAGTTTGAATGATTGCTCATTCCTTATTTAAGATCTTTGTCTCAAATTTATTGCTTGCGAATTGACTTCGCTTCTTGTTTGGGTTTTTACACCCGCACACTTTTAGCGAAACTTTGTTCAGTTTTCAAAGTACTACCTCTGTCTTGCTTTTTTGCAAAGCAGACAGCTTTTATATTTTATCAAACCATCATTTCTTTGTCAAGAACTTTTTTGATTTGTTTTTTCGTCTTGCTCAAGCTTTTTCTGCTTTCACCTGACGACATTTAAATATATTACCAGCTTATTTACTTCTTTGCAAGTACTTTTTTCTTTTTATTTGTTTTCTTTCCTTACATGTCTGTTTTTAAGCTCTCGTCGCATCTCTCGAAGCGACTTTATTAATTTACCTTATTTTCTCCGCTTTGGCAAGTCTTGCTCTTCGTTCGGGTTCTTCACGATACACTAGGTAGTGTTGTAATATATTTTTCTTTATCTTTGCATTAAATTAAAAAGTATTTTATTCTATCAAATCTAATTATTCGAAAATTGTGGGTTTTCATCCCTGAAACCATGCAAAATTAATTTAAATTTTTTTACTTTTTTTGCAAAATCACGTAAATATTCTACTATTCAAATCAAAATTCCATTGCAATGATCAATTTCATGCTGAATCGTTTCAGCTATAAAGTCACCAAAAGTTTGCGTTACTGTTTCTAACTCCATATTCTGATAAGTAACAGTAATTTCTTCATAGCGCTGAACATTACGCTCGCCTTCTAGTGACAGACATCCCTCACTAGCAAGATACATCTGCTTTTTTTGAATAATACGCGGATTCAGCATTACAAATGGAAGCGGGCCAGCATAAAACGCAATAATTTGTTTAGTCTGACCAATCATATTTGCAGCCAGCCCCGCAGCTTTCCCACGATTAGCTAGTAGCGTATCACGCAAGTTTATCGCAACTTGTAAATCATTTTTGCCAGCTAAATCAGATTTTTGTCTTAAAAATAGCCGATTGTGAATTATTTTTTGTGCAGTCATGTTTTCTTCCTTTATCATTATTATTTCTATTCATTATAATTGAAAACGAGGTGAATAAATATTGAATAATCAAGCAAGTTTTAAACTCTCTCCTTACCACCAGCTCAACCAAGAGCAATCACTTCTCGTACAAAAAATTTTACATTTTTCGATTACACATTGCAGCAATAAAAATCATCCTGCTGTTTTCACTATTTATGGTGAAGCAGGTACTGGTAAAAGTGTAGTGCTTTCTGCCCTTTTTGATCAGTTGCAAAAATTAAACCACCAAACAGGCAGCCAACTGTATAAAACTCAAAACTACTTTTTAGTAAATCACCCTGAACTGCTAAAAGTCTATAAGCAGATTGCTGGGCCGATTAAAGAACTATATAAGAAAAATTATATGCGGCCAACTTCATTTATTAATCAGATGGACAAAAAACAAACCAGTGCTGATGTTGTCGTCATTGATGAAGTACACTTGCTCTTATCTCAGCCTGATCACTACAACAACTTTTATCACGATAACCAATTAGAGGAGGTTATTAAGCGGTCAAAAGTTATCATTTTGGTATTTGATGAAAACCAAGTTTTACGAATGAAAAGCTTCTGGACACGTAAGCGACTTGAAGCAATTACTCATCATTATCCCCACGAAGACTATCAACTACATCATCAATTTAGAATGATGGCACCAGATAGTCTAATAGAATGGTTTAACTTTTTTACACATAATAAATTAATGCCCTTAAAAAAAGAAATGTGGCACAACTACGACTTTCGTATTTTTACTGATGCAGAAAAAATGCGGCAAGAAATCGTCAAGAGAAATCAAACAGACGGCCTGGCAAGAATTCTTTCAACTTCCGGCTATCCATCTACTCTTGATGGTGGCAAACATTACATTAAAGAAGGTAAATTCATGCTGCCATGGGATCAATACAACTACACATCAACTCCTTGGGCAGAAATTCCTACAACAATCAATGAAGTTGGTTCTATCTATACTTGCCAAGGTTTTGACCTAAATTATGCTGGCATCATTATCGGTCCACCAATCAGCCTGATTCCCCGCACCAATCAACTTAAAGTTAATTTAGACAAAATTACAGATGTTGAGATGTTCAAAAAGCGTAATGATCTAACCAACTCAAAAGAAAAAATAGAATATGAAGAGAAGATGGTCATGAATTCACTCAACGTTCTATTCAAGCGAGGAATCCGCGGTACCTATTTATACGCTCATGATCCCGCACTCAGAGCAAAATTAGCCGCACTTTTTCAACAAGCTAGCTAAAAATACGTCTTTTCACCAAGATAATAGTTTGTCCGATGCAAAGAACGCGCTAAAATGTAAACAAACCACTTTTTAAGGGAGGCCTTTTAATTTTTGAAAAAATCAATTATTGGACTAGCTACCGCTGCGCTGCTAACGACAGTTCCTGCATTTGCGATCACTGAACCACCACAAGTTCAAGCCAGTTCATACTCTAAAACCGAAATGCGAAATTTTGTCCGCAATACTTTGGCTCAAAACAATACTCGCGGTAGTATCGTCATTATCAAAAACGGTCAGCCGCAACAAATCAGCTATGGCTACGCTTGGTACGGTAAAAAAGTTGGTAATGGGAACGACAACGTAGTTTATCCAACTGCTTCTTTGCAAAAAGTTGTTACAGCAGCAATGATAATTCAGCTGATGAATGAAAACTGGCACACTAGTCAAAAATTTACGCAAAACACCAAAATTTCACGTTGGTACCCTAATCTTAAAAACGCCGATAATATTACTATTGGACAGTTAATGACCCATACTTCTGGCATTCAAGCAACCAATACTGAATTGGATCGCGGAAAAGTTTTAAGTGAGAATGACGCCATCAATTGGGCTATTGATAATACTAATAACGGCACTCAAGGGACACCAGGAACCTACTTCTACAATAATACCAACTATCTTTTATTAGCCGGAATTATTATTAAAATCAGCGGACAATCCTACGAAAACAATTTCAATAATCGCATCATTAACAAATTAGGGCTTGCTAATACATTCCTTTATCAGGATATTCCTAGTTGGAAAACCGATCCTATCTCTTACGTCTGGAATAATGGTAAAAATTACCAAGACGCTGAATACGTTAAAAAGACTCTTGCCTCCCAGCTTCCAGGCGCAGGCAATATGTTCACTACCCCAATGGATTATTACAAGATCCAGCTTGGCTTAACCAATGGTAGTATCTTAAGCAAATCCGATTTCTATTACTTAACTCATCTTAAAAGTGCAACCACTAATTATTCTGGAGGGCTTCATTTAGATGATGACCATACTAAATCTGCTTATGGTAGCTTAAGCAACACTCATTTTGGTAATTGGATCAAAATGACTACAGATAATCGATATGGAATAATTATGTTTTTAAACCAGGTTAGCGGTGATGAAACTGCTCAGAAAAATATCGGGACTAAGATTCTAGATCACATCAAGCCTAGAATGTTTGATAAGGATAATAACCAAGATGACCAAGATCTAATTAATATTAGCGGCAATTAAAAAAGCTTTTCCTAAGCGGAAAGGCTTTTTTGGTCTATTCAAATAATAACTCATGCATTGACTCACTCAGTGGATGTTTCAACATTAAGTTCATCCCTACAGCTGGCTTTTTCTTAACACCGAGCAATTCTTCGCGAACAGAATCAGCTTGAATCTTTGCCTTGCCTAAATAAAAGAACTGCTTACCATCTGCATCGCTTCTTTTAACAAATATATGCAAATTCATCCCTCGCGTATTAAGCAAACGCTGTACCTCATCAGAATCTAAATGCCGTGGTACCCGAGTATACCAGCGCAAACTGCGCCCATCAGCCAATGTATTACGATACAGAGCATTCCGCTTTTCATGATCATCTTTATGATAAGTGATGAAGATTGGTGTGTCCTGCTCACCAACACGATAGCCATACATCGGGGCCGAAACATCCTTAGGCCAGTTCAAGAGTCGACAAGCGTCCTTACGATCATATTGCTGATATAAAGTAAATTGACGCTGATTATCATATTCCTGATTTAAGGCCAAACCAGTTTTAATAGCATCAACAAATAAATTCTTAAAATCATGTTGATCTAGGGCAGAACGTAGAGAACCATTCAATTGATAGTCAAATAAATTGCTACGTTCAACTAACGGCAATTTACCATATTGTGCTTTTTTGGTAGTCTTTCCCTGCTTAATATCAAAAAAATCTAGCGATAAAATCGCATCAACAGAAGCTAACAATTCATCATTTACATAAGCATGGTGTCGTTTCAATTGAGCTAGATAATCTTCTTGCTTAACAATATCTTGTTCAAGTAGCATCTCTAACAAAAGTAACTCGTGAATTCTTTTACCATTAAGTAATTCCTTAGTCACAAAAGACAGCACTTCATTTTCATATTTTGATAAATTAACGTCTTCGCCCATTTTACCCAAAAAGTCAGCATAGCTTGCCAAGCCATGATTTTGTGCAAAAACAATCGGTGCAACTGAGCCATATTGATAAAAATCAAATAGTAGCGGTACACGCCCTAGTTCGTTCTTGAGATCATGGTAACTCTGCCGCAATTCACGCATCCCATCAAGCTTGACACTATCAAGCGAAGCCAAAATTTTTTCACTGGCAATTTTACTAAAGTTAATCGTTGAAACATCAATAAAGCTTGGCAGACGCGTTTCTCGTTTAGCTTGATCTTTGCTTCGAGAAGTATCCTGATTCAGTGCCAACGGAATCATGTAATTGTTTTTATAATTGCCAATAAAATCTAGCACAACGGTGAAATCTTTGCCAGGATATTTACGAAGCCCCCGGCCTAACTGCTGGATAAACACTATGCTCGACTGTGTGTTGCGTAACATCACAATTTGATTCAAGGCAGGGATGTCGATTCCTTCGTTAAACAAGTCAACCGCTACAATATACTCAATCTCACCTTTAACTAAAGACGCAACCACTTCATTACGTCTTTTTTCATTATCCTCATTGGTCAATGCTACAGCGGGATGTCCTTTTTGACTAAAAAGCCGAGCTAATTCACGTGCTTCATCCTGTCGACTGCAGAAAACCAAGCCTTTAGCCTTTGTTCCACAATAGCCGTAATAGTCTAATTCCTTTAAAACATAGTCTACTCGAGATGTAGAAGCTAGGTAGCGTAAATCTGTTGTTTCATCAATCACTACTCCGTCTGCTTCATAATCCTGGACACCCACATAATGAAATGGCGCCAGCATCTTCTCTTCCAGTGCATCCCGCAAACGAATTTCATATGCCAAATTGTAGTCAAAAATCTGATAAACATTTTGCTCATCCATTCGTTCAGGCGTAGCCGTCATTCCTAACCAAAAATTGGGCTTAAAATAATGTAAAAGGCGCTGATACGAAGGTGCAGCTGCCCTGTGTGCTTCATCAATCAAGATATAATCAAATTCGTCGCTATTAAAATTAGCCAGCATCTCAGGTTGACTTATCGTTTGTACCGTCGCAAATAAATACTTGGCCTGTAAATTGTGCCTATTTCCCGTTAATAAGCCATAATCCGATCTTGGTCCACCGATTACACGATAAAAACTTTCTAATGACTTTTTAGCAATTTGCTCACGATGCACAATGTATAAAAAACGCCGCGGCTGATATTTCTTAACAGCAAAAGCACCTAAATAAGTTTTCCCCGTTCCTGTGGCTGACACTACTAGCCCTCGTTTTTCACCACTTGCAACCAGTGCCTCTATCTGTTTTAAAGCCGCTTTTTGCATTTTATTTGGTAAAATTTTTGTCTGATGCCGATCAGTAGCAACTCGCTCAGGCTTTACCCAATTTTTACGATAATCTGTTAGCCAGGCTGAATTTAAAACAAAACTATCCTGTTTTAAATCTGCAATTTTATCCACTAATTGAGCTGTTAAATCTGCTTGCTTTTTTGAACTTACTTTCAAAGCCCACTCATAGTTAGCCAGCAGAGCTGAACGTGTAAAATTAGCACTGCCAATAATCACAGTTTGATAGTTTTCATGATCAAATAAATATCCTTTAGTATGGAAACCTGCCTTATTAGCAATACGAACTTCTAAATTAGGAATCTTTTGTAATTCCGTAAAAACACGCGGATTGTTAAAACCCAAGTAATCACCAGTAATAATCGTGCCACTAATTCCATTTTTCGCTAAATCTGCCATTATCACCTTAAACGGAACTAGCATGTCTTGCGTAATAAACGCAACCGCCCAAGTAAAGGACTTGCAACTATACAATTCCTGGCGCAAAGTCTGCCAGATTCTCTCTTGCTGATTATTAGCTAATATTTTAGGACCTAATTCTTCACTTCCTAAATAATTTTGATCAACAAAACCATTTAATATTGCATCCCTCATCGCATCCGCCATTTTATTCACCTCTCTCAAATTCTACTAAAAAAGCATCCGTCTTGAAAAACGAATGCTTCTTAATTCTATTGTGATTGCCATTTTTCATGCCAGCGATACAAAATAAGTGGCAAAATCGACACAATGGCACACATGCCGATTAAGGTCCAAACATAAACGTGACGCAAATTGCTTGGCGTGCCTTGTGCTGGAACAAAAGTTACAAAGAAAGCTATAACCGTGATGATTAATGCAAGCACCGCAATTGCAATACTCAAATTAGGGTTCTTGCTCATGTAATACATACGGTGATAATCTTCATGCTTTCTTTTCAAAACCATGTAAGCAATCAACATAATCATATAAACCATGAGATATTGCGCCGTCGTTGCGGCCAATGAAACGTTAAACGCAAAATCGGCATCGGCACCACTGGTAAAAGTAATCAATAATGCAGAAATGGTAACGATACTTGATTGTAAAACCATAATTCTTAATGGCACGCCGTGCTTAGTGGTTTTAGCAAAAAACTTAGGCATATAGCCCTCTTTAGCCGCTTCATACATTCCCTGATTAGGACCAGCAATCCAGTTGCCTAGCTCACCAATAATACCGCAGGCTAACATTATACCCACAATTTTTTGCAACAGATCACCAGGTAGCCCGATTGACGTTAACAGCTTGCCATAGGTATAAACAAAGCCTGTACTGTTCTCTATTTGATCCTTAGGCACAGTCATTCCAATTGCCATACTACCTAGCAAGTCGAAGCAGATTGCAGTAACGGCTAAGCCAAGCATAACTTTTGAGTATGACTTGATGTGGTCCAAGTTTTTAACGTGCGGTGCAGAAGCTTCCCCACCACAAAAGGCCAACATAAATGGGACAAAGGCAACTAATGTATTACCATTCAATTTATGTGGAATTACAGTATTCCAGTTAATCGTCATATGCAAGGGATGCCCCTGAATCACATATACGAAGAATGAAATAATCAATAAAATTACTGGTGTCGCAATCCCCAGAATAAACAGCCATTCAGCGATTCGACCAATCTTTCTAACACCAATTACCTGAATCGCTGTTGCTCCCCACAGAATAACCATCATTAAAATGAAGCGTACGATTGGCGTGGTGTTGAACCAAGGTGTCCCAAATGTGATAGACAATGCCCCAATGATCACATACATCATCGTATCCATACCAACAGTAATATGAATCCATTGATAAAACATTGCTGTCCAGCCTGTTTTGTCTCCAAGAGATCCTTTCACCCAAGTGAAGATTCCGCCTTTTTCCCAGCCATCAATTGAGGCCATTTCTCCAGCCATTTGCGTAATCGGGATAAACCAAGCGATTCCAGCAATTAACAAGTAAAACAGTGCCGTTGCTCCAGTTTTACCAAATGGTGCGAGTTCATCAACAGAAATAACCATTGAACTAGTCATCGCGAATAGCTTAAATGCTGTCAGACGATTGTACTTCAGATCCTGCTCCAAAGCCCAATCTTCTTTTTTCTCGTTATTCAAAGAATTTCAACCCCTACTTCTTTTTCAAAATAAAAACATTTCAAAAAGAAATTATACTAGGGCTTGCTTCAATTTAAAGATTTATTTCAAGCAAAATTGGGCAGTGGTCTGCTCGTTTGCCCGTATCGATCATCTCTGAGCGGACCACCTTATCAGCAATGCGATTGCTTACTAGCCAATAATCAATTCTCCAGCCAGAGTTGTTAGCCTTAGCGGTTCTGACACGTTGAGCCCACCAAGAATATACGTCAGTAATCTCACCATGAACTTTTCTAAAGGTATCGGTAAAGCCAGCATTGAGCAAATTGGTAAAGTCGACTCTTTCTTCATCAGTAAAACCTGCTGAGTGATGATTATTTTCGGGATGCTTCAAGTCAATCTCGGTATGAGCACAGTTGTAATCACCACTAGCTAAAACTGGCTTTTGTTTATCTAACTTCTTCAAATATTCAACATACTTTTGATCCCAAATTTGACGATCGCTCAGCCGCTTCAAGCCACTGCCTGAATTTGGCGTATAAACCTGGGTGACAAAGTATTTATCAAATTCCAGTGTGATTATCCGTCCCTCATGATCCATCGGCTCAGGGGCGCCAATAATCGGCTCAGACACTGCAGGAGTTAATCCTTTCTTATAAAGATACATTGTACCAGCATAGCCTTTTCTAGCTGGTTCTTCTGAAGAGCGCCAAACATAGTCATACTCAGGGAACTTTTCAGCCAACACTTCTTTATGTTTTTTAGTTGGCCCAGTTGCACGCAGCTTAGTTTCTTGAATCGCAATAATATCTGGATTGGCATCATGAATTTTAGTTAAAACTTGCCGCGTTTCTTCCGCCCTAGCTGAAGTACCAGTCAGAGCTGCATTTAATGAATCGATATTCCATGAAATTAAGATCATTTTTCTTCCCCTTTGTTTTAGTTCTCAAGTTTAATTATAACGAAAAAAAGAAAAAGGACTGATTTAGATGACTTTTCTAAACCAGCCCTTTTAAGGGAGTTGTGTTGAATGAGAATAACGAGATTTTTTTACATTAGCCTACTCATCACTAATGTTGCGAAAATAAATTATCAAGATTAACAAAAGATTCAACGCAAGAGATGTTGCAGGGGGTCTTGACTCTTTACCTTCGCAAAAAGGGGATGGACTTATTATCAATCTTAACTTTCGCGGTTGTATAGGGGACAACCAACAAAAAGCAATACCCAATGTATGAATTAATAAAGGCCCAATAGGATGTATTAATAAGGAATTAGAAGATTTGTTACCTTCGTACAATTCATCTCTATTTGATGCGTTGTATTTTTGTTATGAGTATATAATATCAGCTTTATGACAATGCGTCACTATTTGCTTTTTGTCTTTAGAAATCCTTAAACTTTTAGACAAAAAAGCAAGCTAGCTCTTGCTTGAGTTGGCTTGTTTCTTAGTAAATAGAAATTAGGGTATTAAAAATTAAGATCTGCGCTTCTTGCCGCCATTATCCTTGGTTGGAGTCTTAGTAGCATGAGGAGTTGGTGCAAGAGTGTCATCATTTTAAATCATTTGCATGAACAGCATGACCACCAAACATCATGAAGGTGGTACCAACTACTACAGAAGCAACGCCAACTGTCAACTTTTTTAAGCTGAAATGCTGCTGACTTTCTCCTTTAAAATGCATATTCAATTTTCCTCCGCTATGTTTTTCTCTACTTAAAATTAAGTGTATAACCCTGATTATATAATGCAAATTGGCATTTGAAGAAAATTTATATACTATTTTTCACCATTATACTATACACATAGTTATTCATACATAAGGCTTTTGGATTGAGCAAAAAATTGCAACTTTTTGCTCAATCCAAAGAATTTTTTTAAATCTATACAAAAAAATGGTTCTTTTGTGTTTTGTTGAGCAAGTAAAAGCGTATAATGAGGACTGGTCATACTAATAAATTTTACGGAGGTTAAATTTATGACAAAGATTTTTGCTTACGCTATTCGTAAAGACGAAGAACCATTCTTAAACGAATGGAAGGAAGCTCACAAGGACATCGATGTAGATTACACTGATCAACTTTTGACTCCTGAAACTGCAAAGCTTGCTAAGGGTGCAGATGGTGTTGTTGTTTACCAACAATTAGACTACACTGCAGATACTCTTCAAGCATTGGCAGACGCTGGCGTAACTAAGATGTCATTACGTAACGTTGGTGTCGACAACATCGACATGGACAAGGCTAAGGAACTTGGCTTTGAAATTACTAACGTTCCTGTATACTCTCCTGACGCTATTGCTGAACATGCTGCAATCCAAGCTGCTCGTGTATTACGTCAAGACAAGCGTATGGACGAAAAGATGGCTAAGCGCGACTTACGTTGGGCACCTACTATTGGTCGTGAAGTTCGTGACCAAGTTGTTGGTGTTGTAGGTACTGGTCACATTGGTCAAGTATTTATGAGAATTATGGAAGGTTTCGGCGCAAAGGTTATTGCTTACGATATCTTCAAGAACCCAGAACTTGAAAAGAAGGGTTACTACGTTGACTCACTTGATGACTTATACAAGCAAGCTGATGTAATTTCACTTCACGTACCAGATGTTCCAGCTAACGTTCACATGATCAACGACAAGTCAATCGCTGAAATGAAAGATGGCGTTGTAATTGTAAACTGCTCACGTGGTCCACTTGTTGACACTGACGCTGTTATCCGCGGTTTGGACTCAGGTAAGATCTTTGGCTTTGTTATGGATACTTACGAAGACGAAGTTGGTGTATTTAACGAAGATTGGGAAGGCAAAGAATTCCCAGACAAGCGTTTAGCTGACTTAATTGATCGTCCAAACGTTTTGGTAACTCCACACACCGCCTTCTACACCACCCACGCCGTACGTAACATGGTTGTTAAGGCATTCGACAACAACTTGAAGATGATCAATGGTGAAAAGCCAGATTCTCCAGTTGCTTTGGACAAGAACAAGTTTTAATTAAACAAAATTAAGACAAACTAAAAGACTTGGAAAAAATTACTTCCCAAGTCTTTTTTTGTACTATTTTACTGTTTACCCTTAAATCCGGGTTCTAATTCCACCTTAATAACTTCACCACTTGAATAGCAACGTGTAGAATTTCGACAACTAATAACTAACCGTCCTTGATCATCAATTGTCACTACTCGACCTGTTACATAATAATGATTTATTTTCAAAGTTATAACTTTACTTTTCAGATAAGAAATTTTACGATACTCGTCTAAAAATTTATTATTTTGATATGTATTAGCAGCCTGCACAACAGCTCGAATTAACTGCTCATTCATATTCTCAAAAGCATAATCAGCTTGTACAATACTGCCGACATGATTTGAGATATTTTTTGGGAAAGATGCCGTAAAAATATTCACCCCTATTCCTATTACCAAACCTAATCCTATTTTTTCGGTTAGAATACCAGCTACTTTTTTATCATTTAAATAAATGTCATTAACCCATTTTAAACGAAATTCATACGAAGGAAATTGTTCTTGTAGTATATGAACTACCGCTACCCCAATAGCTATTGTTAATAAGCCTGCATGCTCTAATTTAAACTTAAAATTAGGAAGCGCAATACTTAAATAAATACCTGTTTTAGCTGGTGAATAAAAGGAGCGTCCCCTCTTGCCATAACCTGCCGTTTGTTCCTGTGCTATAAATGCAGCAATTTCTTGAGCTTTATTTGCTAAATATTTTTTTGCAAGATCTTGTGTTGAAGTAACCTTTCGATATTTGTAAATTTGCATTAGCGTAAATGTACACCTTTGTCTACAAAAATTACATCTCCAGTAATCCCACTAGCCAAATCGCTCATCAAAAAAGCACAGGTATTACCTACCTCTTCTTGTGTCACATTAACACCATCAACAGTCTTACTCTTAGAAATCTTCAATAATGATGCATGACCCTGGATTCCTGAGACAGCCAGAGTGCGCATAGCTCCTGCTGAAATAGCATTTACCCGAACACCTTTTTCACCCAGGTCTCGCGCTAAGTACCGCATTTCCGATTCCAAAGCGGCCTTAGCAATCCCCATAGTATTGTAATTAGGCAAGGCACGTTCTGATCCCATATAGGTTAAAGTAACAAGGCTTGCAGGATTATTTAAGATTTTGATTCCAGCTTTTGCAGCAGCCAAGAAAGAATAAGCTGAAATATCAACTGCTTGGCTGAATCCCTCTCTTGTGGAATTTAAAATTGAGCCACCTAATTCTTCTTTCTCAGCAAATGCAATCGCGTGAACAATGCCATCAATTTTGCCAAAACGAGATTGAATCAAACCAAAAGCCTGTCCAATACTCTCATCACTTGCCACATCGCATTCAATCAGGCAATCTTCATCAGTAACTAATTTGCTAATAAATTTCTTTAATCGCTCATTTTGGTAAGTATAAATGATTTTTGCTCCCTGTTTTTCCATTGCTTGAGCGCATCCCCATGCAATAGACCGATTATTGGCAACACCCATTACCAAGATTTTCTTTCCTGCTAAAAATCCACTCATTTTTTACCTCTAAAACTTTCTAAACCTTTCGTATCGCTTAGCAAGCAATTCTGCCTCGGATAATTTACTTAATTTGTTTATCTCACTTTGCAGCTTTTCTGCTATATTTTGACAAACCTCTTGATGATTATCCGGTTCGGCGATGATACCTTCGATCACATTCATCTTGAGTAAATCATCGGGCGTCAATTTCATGACTTCCGCCGCTTCACTTGCTCTTTTTACATCTTTCCACAAAATAGAAGCAAAGCCCTCTGGCGATAAAACAGAATAAATACTATTTTCCAGCATCCAAACTTCATCTCCGCAGGCAAGCGCTAAAGCACCACCAGAGCCGCCTTCTCCATACATGACCGTAATAATAGGAGTAGGTATTTGACTAACTTTAAGCAAATTTTGTGCAATTGCCTGTCCTTGGCCGTTTTCTTCCGCACTTTTACCAGGATAAGCGCCAGCTGTATCAACAAACAAAAAAACAGGTCGCCTAAACTTACCTGCATCTTGGATTAAACGCAGAACTTTACGATAACCACCTGGTTCAGGCTGTCCAAAGTGTTTTTGAATTCTTTCTTTAAGTAAATGTCCTCTGCTAGTTGTAATTACTGTTACTGGCTCTTGATTAAAAGTAGCTAGCCCACCTACTATAGCAGGATCATCAGTACCACACCGATCACCATGCAATTCAAAAAAATCGGGAAAAAGAAGTTTGCGTATCTCATGACCAGAGATATGACTTTCATCTCTTGCAGCTTTAACTATATCAATTGCATTTTTAGTCATGATAGCCACCTACCTTGATTAACCATTCAATGATTCTTTTTTCCTGTGAGCGTCTAACAATATGGTCAATAAAACCATGATTCAAAACGTTCTCTGCATCTTGTAAATCTGCCGCTACTTTTTCATGAATAGTCTGTTCGATTACTCTTTTACCAGCAAAACCCACTATAGCATGTGGTTCAGCTATAATAATATCTCCTTGACTAGCAAAACTGGCCGTCACCCCACCAGTAGTAGGATCTGTTAAAACTACTAAATAAAAAAGACCTGCTTGACTATGCCTAGCTACTGCATTAGATACCTTGCCCATTTGCATTAAAGCAAGAATCCCTTCTTGCATTCTTGCTCCGCCAGAAGCCGCAAACAGTACGACTGGTAAATGCTGAAGCGTTGCTTTTTCAAACAAACGCGTTAATTTTTCACCAGTCATTTGACCAAGCGACCCCATAATAAAAGTTGGATCCATAATAGCCAAGGCGAATTGCGTTTGGTTAATCTTAGCTAAGCCTGTCCAAACTGATTCTTTTAAGCCGCTAATTTTTTGAGCATGTTTGATCTTCTTTTGATAATCGGGGAATTTTAAAGGATTCGAGGACTCAATATCCTTATCCCATTCCTGTACTTGATCAACTAACCACGATAATCTTTTTTTGGCAGAGATTCTAAAGCCGTAAAAACAATATGGACATTCATAGAATTTATTTAATTCGTTCGCAAATATTTCATGATGGCATTTGGGGCACTTGCGCAGCAGTCCATCAGGTACTCGATCATCAGCCGCTTTATTTGCTTTAATATGTGTATCAGTAGGAGTATTTTTATGCGGAAATAGTTTCATTTATTTCACTCCTCCATTGCGGCATAAAGCCTTGTTCAAGGTAAGTATTGTTAAAGTCACCTTTAATAAAAGTTGGATCATTTAGTATATTTAAATGAAATTCTTGATTGGTAGTAATACCTTGCAGAACCATTTCTTCAAGTAAGCGTTTCATCTTAGCAATCGCTTCTTTCCGTGTATTGCCCAAAGCAACTACCTTAGCTAACATAGAATCATAGTAAGGAGAAATTTGTTGTCCCTGATATAAGGCGGTATCAATGCGCATCCCCGGATTGCCAACTGGTAAATATAAGTACGAAACTTTACCAATTGATGGCATAAAATTATTTGCTGGATCCTCTGCATTAATTCGACATTCAATTGCATGACCTTTAGCCCGTAAATCTTTTTGCGTAAAAGGCAGTGGTCCTCCATTCGCAACTTGAATTTGTGCTTTAACTAAATCAACACCGGTTACCATTTCAGTTACAGTATGCTCTACCTGAATACGCGTATTCATTTCCATAAAATAAAAATGATGATCTTGATCCATCAAAAATTCAATTGTACCGGTATTAACATAATTTGCGGCTCGGGCAGCTTTAACCGCAACCTCACCCAATTCTTTACGTTCATTTTCCGTAATTAAATCGCAAGGACTTTCCTCTAAAACTTTTTGCTTATTTCGTTGTAAAGAGCAGTCACGCTCAGGGAAATAAACCGTATGACCGTACATATCACGAAAAATCTGCACCTCAATATGCTTTACATTTTGCATTACCTTTTCGAGATACATTCGATCATCTCCAAAATCATTTTTAGCTTCACTTTGAGCAGCCGCTAAAGCTTCGGCCATTTGACTTGGATCAGTTACTTGTCTAATTCCTTTGCCTCCACCGCCAGCTGTTGCTTTAATCAAAACTGGATAACCAATTTGAGCAGCAATTTTTTTAGCTTCTTCAGCATTTTTAATAACTCCATTAGATCCTGGAGTTACAGGAACATTGTGTGCCATCATCAATTGACGCGCATGTTCCTTATTGCCCATTTGATCAATCGTTTCCGCCTTGGGGCCGATAAAAGTTAAGCCACAATCTTCACACATTTGAGCAAATTCTGCATTTTCAGATAAAAAACCATATCCCGGATGAATAGCTTGTGCCCCGATGCCTACGGCTGCTGCTAAAATATTTTTAATATTTAAATATGACTCAGTAGGTTGCGGGCCACCAACGCAAACAGCTTCATCAGCTAATTGAACATGTAAGCTTTCTCGATCTGCAGTTGAATAAATGGCAACCGTTTTAATCCCCATTTCCTTCAAAGAACGAATAATACGGACAGCAATTTCACCACGATTTGCTATTAAAACTTTTTTAAACATTCATTTTACCTAACCAATCATAAACGTTAGTTCTGCTTGTGCAATTTTCTTATTGCCTACCCACGCTTCACCTATGCCAATGCCAATATTTTTTCTGATTTTAGTTAACTTTGTTGTCAAAACTATCTGATCCCCTGGCCTTGCTTGAACAATGAAATTTGCTTCCTTAATTCCACCAAAATACGCGGTTTTGCCGGCAAAATCTGCCTTGCTCAATAATGCAACTGCACCTGTTTGAGCCATGGCTTCAACAATTAAAATAGAAGGAAAAACTGGATCTTTAGAGGAACTTGCTTGAACAAAGCTTTCACCAAAACTAACATTATGAACTGCTTTAGCTTCCTGACCAACTTTTAGAAACAAGACGCGATCTATTAACAGCATAGGAAAACGATGAGGAATAATTTGTTTAATTTCGTCAATCCCTAGTTCTTTACTCATAAATTAATCTTCCTTAACAGTAATTAAAGGTTGCCCTACTTCGACCAGGTCTTCATTTTCAACTTTTATCTCACTAACAGTCCCGGTTAAAGTGCTTTTAACTTCCGTCATCATTTTCATCGCCTCAATCACGCAAATTGTGTCGCCTTTCTTAACATGATCGCCCACATTAATAAAGGCTGGTTGTCCAGGTTTAGCCTGCAAATAAACAACTCCAACGATAGGTGCTTTAACCGGTTTAACCTTGGTGTCAATATTCTCTTGAACAACAGGTTGAGCTGTTTCTTCCACTTTTTTAGCGGTCTTTTGAACAGTCGGCTGTACTGTCTGAGTAACTTTATTCTTGTTTTTACTTAAATAGAAATGGAAATCACCATCATCAATTTTCAATTCACGTAAATCTGAATCTTCAAATTGATTCATTAAAGCTTGTATTTTTTCTAAGTCCATTAATTCTCGCTCCATTTCTTAAAAGCTAAAACGGCATTATGTCCACCGAACCCAAAAGAATTAGAAATTGCGTACTCAATATCTTGCTGTTGATTATCTTTATTAACTAGATTAACTTCACATTCTGGATCTTGCTTAAAACAACCAACATTTGGTGGTAAGATTCCTTTTTCTAAGCTGGCAACAGTAATTACAGCTTCAATGGCACCTGCAGCTCCTAATAAATGACCTGTCATTCCTTTAGTTGAACTAACTAAAACTGAACTATCTTTTCCAAAAACTTGGTTAATCGCTTTGCTTTCTCCAGCATCATTAGCATGTGTAGCTGTACCATGTGCATTAACATATCCAACTTGACTAGGATCAATATTTGCCTGTACAATTGCTTGATTCATTGAACGAGCTGCTTCAACTCCTTTAGGATCAGGAGAAGTAATATGATAGGCATCACTAGTCGTGCCATAGCCAACAATTTCGCCTAAAATTTTGGCACCGTGATTTTGAGCATGTTCTAAACTTTCAATAACTAGTGCTCCAGCTCCTTCCCCCATCACAAAACCATTCCGGTTTTGATCAAATGGTAGTGATGCTCGATCAGGATCCGTACTAGTAGATAAAGCTGTTAAGGCTGCGAAACCAGCAATTGCTGTTTCATTAATAGTAGCCTCTGATCCACCAGTAATTATTACCTGTGCATCACCTTCTTTAATTCGACGATAAGCTTCACCAATTGAATTAGTTCCTGAAGCACAAGCAGTCACAATTGAAGTTGAAATATTCTTAGCATTAAAACGGATAGAGATATTTCCAGCTGCCATATTAGCAATTGCCATCGGAATATATAGTGGTGATACTCTTTTAGGTCCCTTATCATGCATGCGAATTACTTGCTCTTGAATAGTAGTCAATCCACCAATTCCGGATCCAAAAATCACGCCTAAATCTTCCGGGGCAGTATTTTTTTCATCAATCCCTGCCATTTCCATCGCTTCATTAGCAACTTGAATAGCATATTGAGAATACAAATCTAGTCTTCTTGCTTCTCTTTTGCCAACATAATCATTTTCGTCATAATCATCAATTTCGCCGGCTACACTAATTCCTGTTTCAGATGCATCAAACTTCGTAATTGGTTTTATGCCAACTTTGCCTGCTAAAGTATTCTGAACAAAATTTTCAACACCATTACCATTAGGGGCAATGGCCCCCATTCCTGTAATTACTACTCTTTGCATATTGCCTCTTTAAATGGTCATTCCACCATCAATTACAATTGTCTGTCCTGTCACATAATCATTTTGCACTAAGAAAACCGCTCCTTGAGCAACTTCATTAGTTGAACCTAAACGTTTTAAAGGTATCTGTTCCAAAATATTTTTCTTAACACGTTCAGACAATTTTTGTGTCATTTCAGTATCTATCATTCCTGGTGCAATCGCATTAACTCGAATATTTCTTAACGCTCCCTCACGTGCAATTGATTTTGTAAAACCAATTAGACCAGCCTTAGCAGCTGCATAATTTGCTTGACCCACATTGCCATGTAAGCCAACTACACTAGATAAATTGATGATGACCCCGGAACGCTCTTTATTCATCCTTTTCATAATTGCTTTACTCAAGAAAAAAGGTACTTTCAAATCTAAATTTAATACCTCTTCGAAATCAGCATCATGCATACCAATGAACATTTTATCTTTTGCTTGACCTGCATTATTTATCAAGACATCTATCTTACCAAATAAATTCCAGGCTGTTTTGCCTATCTCCTCTAAATTGTCCTGTGCTAAATCTGCTGATAAATACCGATAATCAGCATTCTCTTTATCCAATGCATCCTTTAAATCTTTAGGCAACTCTTGTTTTCGCCCATTCACAATAAGCTTGGCGCCTTGCCTGGCAAATGCAACTGCCATTGCTGCGCCGATCCCTTGAGTTGAGCCTGTAATAAAAACAACTTTATCCTTTAATTCCATGTTCTTCCTCTACAAAAGTCTGATATTCTGCATAATTGCCAATATGGCTACACTTTAAGTGACGATCTACTTGTCTAGCAAATGAAGATAACACCTTGCCTGGACCAATCTCTAAAGTTTGATCAATTTGCTCATGTTCAACTAAATATTGAATACATGAGCCAAAATGCGTAGGGACTGTTAATTGCTTAGCCATAATCTCACGCCAATTTCCACTAAAAGGCAGAGCAGTTGTATTAGATATAACCGGAGTTTTACTTTCTTGAAACTTCATATTTGCTAATCGCTTCGTCATTTTAGTTTTTGCATTATTAAATAGTGGTGTATGAAAGGCGCCGTTAACTTTTAGCATAATAATTCGCTTAGCCAAATCTTGATCTTTAATTTGCTTAGAAGCTAATGCAACGCTACATTTTTCACCTGCAATAACTACTTGTTTAGGCGAATTGTAGTTAGCAATATAAACTCGTTTGTTTTGCTTTTGCAGGCCTTGAACTAAAACTTCAATATCATTGAGTTTAGGTTTTAAAATAGCCGCCATTCCGTTTTCAATCTGATCAGCATCTTCTTGCATATAACGAGCCCGATCACTGACTAAGCTCAGGGTATTTTCTAAATCTAGACTACCACTGGCATACATTGCGCTATATTCGCCTAAAGACAGACCAACCATTCCACTAATATTTAGATGGGGACAGTCTCTTTTAAGCATACGAAAAATTCCTATTTCAAAGGCTACTAGAGCAGGTTGAACATTAATTGTTTTATCTAGTTCTCCATTTTCATCTCTAAGAATGGCAACCAAATCTTCCTGACTAGCTAAACTTGCTTTTTCAATCGTTTCTTTAAATAGATCATCGTCTAAAAAATCAAGTCCCATTCCCGCTTTTTGCGCGCCTTGGCCGCTAAACAGAATACCGTAACTCATTATTTTTGCTTATCCATTTCTGCTTGTACAAAATCAACTAATTGGCCAATTGTTTGGATGCTCTCATCAGCATCTAAATCAAGATCGTATTTATCTTCTAACTCATTCAAAATTTCAAAAAGGTCTAGACTATCGGCGTCTAAATCCTCTTTGATGTTGGTAGTCATTGTGATTTTTTCCGGTTCAACATCTAATTCATCTTGGGCAATTTCTTGTACATCTTTTAAAATTTCTTTTTTAGTCATTTTTTATTCTCCTCGTATTAATACTTAATAATCAATGTAGCCGTTGTTAAGCCACCACCAAAGCCACTTAAAGCAATAATTTCGCCTGGCTTAATTCTGTTTTTCTGAATTATTTCAGCCAGCAGAATTGCTTCACTAGCAGCCGCTGTATTTCCATACTCGTCAATATTTACACCAAATTTGCTTAAAGGCTGATTTAACTTTTTAGCAACTTGAGTAATGATTCGACTATTAGCTTGATGCAAAAGAAAATAATTTATTTGATCAAGTTCAATTTGTGCATTTGAACAAGCTTTCAAAATTGACCGTGGTACTTCATGCGTAGCAAAACGATATATCTCTTGTCCATTCATGGTAAAGGCTGATAGCTTTTTTTTATTTTTCAAAATGTCATAAGAAACATCTAAATGACCTGCAATTAATTGATCACCTTTATTACCATAAGTTTTTAAACTTTGTCCCAATAAATGAGTGGCATTACTTTGACTTAATAAAACGCCACCAGCTCCATCACCAAACAAAACTGCCGTTGAGCGATCAGTCCAATCTAGCAATTTAGATAAAACCTCCGCGCCAATTACAATTGCGTGACGCCAATTATTGGTAAGCATCATGCTTCTAGCAAGGCTAATAGCATAAGAAAAGCCTGAACAAGCCGCTGAAATGTCAAAACATACCGCCTTTTCGGCAGCGATTCTGCCTTGGACAATCGCTGCCGTAGCTGGTGTCATATTATCAGGTGTCATAGTCGCAACAACTATCAGATCAATATCTTGAGTTCTTACATTACTCTGACTCAATAATGTTTTTGCTACACGAGTTGCCAAGTCCGAAGTATTTTCATTTTGACTAATATGCCGCCTTTTAATGCCTGTTCGTTTAACAATCCATTCATCTGAAGTATCCAAGATCTTACTGAGATCATCATTAGTAACGACATGCTCAGGCACAGCAAAACCAGTTGCTATAATTTTTACATCTTTCAATTTTCTTCTGTTACCTTAAATTCCAAGTCTGCTACACAAACATCTTTATCATCAATTAAAACCTTTGCCTGACATGCGTATTTTTTAATGGCGTTAACCTTAATTGTCAACTGCATCCCTGGCTTGACCATCTCACGAAAGCGGCCTCTTTTAACTCTAGTAAGAATCAAATCTGACCGATCCCACATAAATTGTGTTGCCTCCACCATAGCTTCAATTAGCAGCACACCTGGCATTATTGGATTCTCAGGAAAGTGCCCTTGAAAATAAGATTCATTAGCACTCACACTCTTTTGAGCAATTACTTGTTGATCTTTATTCAAAGTTGTAACTCGATCTAACAGCATCAAGGGAGCTTGACAATCTAACTTGCTTTGAATCTCAGCAGTATTCATTGGCATAACTTCATCTCCATGTTCGTTTTTTAAAAAAATTAGTATATCTAACTATTTGATATTCAAATCTTATCATCTCTTTTTTTATTGTCAACACATTACAAGTTCATATAGAACTCAAAAATTCTATTTACACTAATACTAAGAACACTTCTATGTAATTAAATTTTTTTCGTCCACAAAAAAACAGACTGAATATCTCCAGTCTGCTTAAGCAATTTCAAAATAATATTAGTGTGAGTTCAAAAACTCATCCAGATTTTTAAATGCATGATAAATTGTTTGCAATTCATTTTCATCTAGATTTTGCAAAAAACTTTTAACCATTCGATTATGATAAGCATGATATGCTCGGCACACTACTCTGCCTCGCATTGTCAATTTTAAATGAACAATACGACGATCTTGCTTACCTCGGATTCGTTCAACATAGCCTTTTCTAACTAGCCGATCGACAGTCACAGTCATTGTAGCTCGTGACAAATGCAATTTTTCTGCTACTTGCGAAGTAGTAGGATGTTCATACATAGTAATAGCATCTACTGCATGCAATTCCTTAGGAGTAAGATCATTGAAACGACTTTTCTTTAGTTCTTCTTCTTCAATCCGCTGAATCCCGTAATATACATGATATAAAGCATCATTAATTTCTTGATATAATTGGTTCATAAAAGTTCCCTAATTTCTTGTTAAGTTCTAAAATCAATTATAACATTAGTATTTTGTGTTTTTTTCAGCCTAATTGTATGCAAAATAAGATACTAAATATTTAGTATCTTATTCTTGAATAATTTACCCTATACTTTTCAGGACATAAAATTTCAATTGCATAAATTTATTTATATCAGAAAGCAAATGATGATTTAGTCATTATCCGACATTGGAGGAAAGAAAATGAAAATTGGCGAGGCATTGAAGTTAGAAAGAAAACAATTAAATCTAAGTCAAAGTAAAATGGCTGGCAACATACTCACTAAATCATTTTACTCTAAAGTGGAACGCGATATTTGTAGTATTAGAGCAAATGATTTATTACAAATTTTAAGTTTGCATAATATTGATTACTCTTCTTTTTTTAAAAAGGTTGGAAATAATACTAATAAAAATCACATATCTAAAATTGATTGTGATAATTTATTACACACAGCTTACTATCAAAAAGATTTGTCGAAAATAACAGAATTAGAAAAAATGCTAAACGATATAAACAATAGTGAACTAAATTTGGATAATATTAGGGCACAAATTATTATTATAAAAGCAGCAATTTCAAATACTTTAGCCCAGATTTCTAATGATGAAAAACAATACATAAAGAAAACTATATTCGAAACAGATAATTGGACGGAAAATAGCTTAAGACTATTTGCTATTTCAATGTCTATTTTTGATCCAAATGAAATAAATTCTGTTGTAAAAAATATTATAAAGAACACCCATAATATAAATTCACTTCCTGAAGAAAAGCAAAAAATAATATCCGCAATCTTAGTTAATTATTTAAGTTATTTCATAAAAAAAAAGCAACGTATTATAAATACTAATATAGATGCTTCAGTTAAAATACTGAATTCTTTAACAATTGATCCTAAAAATTGTTTTGCTAAAATAATGGCTAATTACTATGAATCTATTCTCAATAATAAACTTGAGAAAGCAAAACAATATCAAATTTTCTCAGAGAAAATGGAATGGATATAATTGCTGATAAACTTTAATTCAAAATAAAAAAAGGTGTCATTTTTGACACTGCTTTTATTTTTTTTAAACAAAAATTTACTATAATTTTAGATCATTTTTATGTATGTGTGACTAAGGAGGAATCCAAATGGGACCATGGTATCCATTATAAAAAAAGCACTAATCTCAAAAGTTTAACTATAATTTTTGTTTATTCATAAATAAACAAGTAGTAAAAGAAAGGGGATGAATTTTATGAACACTAATAGTCAAGTACTAAATCCAGAAGCAAAATTAGATTTTGAAATCTTGGATCAACTTAAAGAAGCTGGTCATGAGTTAATCTCTGGTCCAAAGCAAAGTTGTAACAATAATTGTTAATTAAAGAAGGGCTTCGGCCCTTTTTTAATTAACGTATCATACGAGGAGAAACATCGATGTATAAAAAAGATGAAACAACAGAAAAAGTACTTAGTGTCATTAAAAATTACTTTGATGAAAACGGAATTGATGCTAAAAACTTAAATGAAAAATCTAATCTTATGAAAGATTATGATCTAGATTCTTTAGATTATTTAGAGCTATTTGATAATTTAGAAGAAGAATTTGACATTCAAGTTTCTGATAATATGAAAGATTACAACACTTTATTATCGGTAGATCAATTAGTACAATATGTAATTTTAAATAAGAAAAATGTACAGAATTAAAAAAACAGTTAAACTATTTCAGAATAAAAATAAAATTAAATTTATTTTTATGAATATTCACCAAGAAATAACTATTAAATGTAATGAAGTATGTCGATTCATTTTAAGCTTACTGGCAATTGGCATAGTCAAATCAAGCTTATTTCACCAAGTTAAGAAAAAATATCCCAAAGTTTCTGAACAAGATATAAACAGCTTTTTAAAATTTTTAATTACAAATCAAATTATTGAAGAATTTAAGGAAAGCAAATATGAGAATTCTATTGTAAGTAGACAGGTGAATTTTTATTCAACTATTGTACCTAATTCAGAATCTATGCAGGATGAACTAAGCAATAAATGTGTTTTAATTTTAGGGTTAGGCGGTGTAGGTAGCTGTATTTCATATTTCTTAGCTCAAGCTGGAATATCTCATTTTATATTTGTAGATTCTGATAAAGTTGAAAACACTAACTTAGGTAGACAGGCTCTATACTTTAAAGATGATATTGGTAAATATAAAGTTGACGTCATCTCTAATAAACTTAGGAAATTAAATCCTAATTTGATTATTGAAAAACATAAATTTACAGTACAAAGCAAAGAAGATTTTATGAAAATAAAACATATTCCCGATATCGTGGTCAATTGTCTTGACGAACCTAACAGTTACTTCACTGGAACATGGGTAACTAATTACTACCTAGGACTGGATATACCTATGATAAACGGAATTGGCTATAGAGGAAGGACAATAAGCTTAGGTCTTACTACGATTCCAGGAAAAACTATTTGTTGGAATTGTGCCAATGCATCATATAAGAATGCAATTAAAGGCTATGTACCTATTTTAAATCACAACCCACAAGCCGGGGTAACAAGTCCCCTAGCTAACTTTATCGGTTCAATTCATGCCCAAGAAGTTATTAATATCCTGTGTAAAGAGCTAACACCCATACTAACTAATAGAATTGGAGTAATCGATTTTCTTACTTTAGATATTAAATGGTATAAATTGACAATAAACAGTACTAACTGTTGTCCTATTTGTAGGAGGAGAAATAATATATGATTAAGCAAGCTTTTATCTTTGATTCCCTAATTCAAGATTATGAATTTTATCAAGAACTACCAAAAAAGTACCCTAGTTATGACAAACAATTACAAATCTGCAAAAAAATTAGAGAGAAGTCTGTAAACCAGGAATTAGGAAGAAATATACGATTATATAAAAAACTAATTGATAATATTCTTTTAACAGATATTAGCTCAAGTTCAAAAGAAAAAATAAAAATCATTGAACAATACTTTATAAGAGATTTTTATGATACTCCTGTATACTACGGCTTTCATTTATTACATTTCTGTTCTCCTAATTTCATAAAAGATAATATTGAGATTATAAACAAACAAGCTTATCTAGATTCTATTAAGAAATATGGAGCAGTCATACTTAATCCATTGCACAATGATCTATACCAAATGTTAACAAACTATATTTCATTGATTAATAAAAACACAATTTGCTCCTTATACGGACTTGAAACATCTTTAAAGAAAATCGAAAAAATCAATAAATTATATACTCCAAGTGTCCAAAACATTGAGTACAATTATATTGTTGATAGTTATGGTGTTCCATACCCATTAATATTAAGAAAAGCGTTAAAAGACATCAGACAAGGCAAAGTAGTAGCAATTCCACCAGAAATTTCAATGGGACTAGGGCCACAACATACTGTAAATTTATTAGGAGCACGTGTTTCAATGCCATTAGGTAGCTCTTGGGTAAGCAATAAAATGCAAGTTCCAATTATTATCTTACATACTGAAATGACAGAAAAATACAAAATCAAGATCACTTTCGAAGATCCAATTTATCCGTCAAAAATTCAAAACAGAGCAAGCATTGTTAATGAGTCTAAATATGTATTTAAAAAAATAGATAAAATTATTAGAAACCATCCATATTCATGGTGTGGATACGATACCTTTGACCAAATGATAGTAAGGTGAACCCTTCAAATGTTAAAAAAGAAATCATATTTTTTCTCGCGTGCCGTTGGCGGACTAGCTAATTCCCTCTTCAGCATGGTCTTTATCTGGTGGCTGCAAACTTCCACCAAAAGTTCCTTTGTCGTCGGAATTGCGGAAGCCATCTTTTCCACTACTGCCGCCTTATCAATATTCTACGGCCCCATTATCGATCATTATTCATTCAAAAGGACAAGTTACTATTCAATTCTTGTTCAAACTGTTTTCCTATTTGCCACAACAATTGCAGTTTACCAACTTAGCAAAAGTTATATTTTGGCATTAATCTGCGCAGGAATAGTATCTGTCTGCGATGAATTTTTTAATCCAGCTGACCGGGCTATTTTAAAAGAAACAACGGCTGATGACCAAGAATTAAATAATCTAATTTCTAAAGTTAGCAACATCGACCAGCTTGTGAATGTAGCGGGAACTGCTCTTTCTGGATTTTTATTAACTTTTTTAATTTCAGCTAATGTAATGTTGATCTGCAGTCTACTGAGCCTAATCAGTTTTGTTTTTCTGTTTTACGCCCTAAAAGAAATTAAAGATAGACCTAAAGTCAAAAAAGCAGAGGCAAAATACCTCAATCAAATTCTTAATGGCTATAAGTTTATTAAAACAAATTATTTCTTAAGTCATTACTTCTGGTCCTCAATCCTGTATTCTTTTGTGACGCCAGCAATGGCCATTCTGTTGCCAAGAATTGCTCAACAAAATGGTCAAGCGGGACTATACAGTATGTTCTATATCAGTTTTATGATTGGCTTTGTAATAGGTGCAACTATTGCAGGAAGATTATCCGTACGGGTAAAAACAATTGGTTTTACTTGGATAGCTAGTACAGTACCATTATTTTTGATAATTTTCTTCAGTAACAATTGGTTGATATTCACAGGACTAATTTTCTTATTTGGGCTAATGACGAGTATTCACAATATTTTGGCAGAATCATTGATTCAGATTACTGCGGACGATGAAATATTAGGCAGAGTGCTAACTACTATTCGTACCAGTACCTCTATTAGTGGACCGATTAGTTCAATTGTTGCCGGAATTTTGTTAGACAGCTCTGGTGAAACGGTTCTGATTTTAGCTTGTGGATTCATTATTCTAATTAGCGGACTTAATATTTTCAGAGCAGTTAATAAAGCAAACTAAAAGACTTGGGAAAATTACTTCTCAAGTCTTTTTTGCGTATTAAATTAATCAATATCTAAATACTTAGCCAAAACTTTCAAAACACCATTTTCATCATTCGTTGGCGCCTCATACTTTGCTACCGCCTTAGCCTTCGCATTGGCGTTTTTCATCGCATAGCTATAGCCACATGCCTTAAGCATATCAATATCATTTTCGCCATCGCCAAAGGCAATCAAATCTTTTTGCGCAATGCCATAATGCTTAAGCATATCGTCTACGCCCTTGGCCTTATTAATGCCTTTATGCACCAAGTCGATTGTCATATTACCACTGCTAGTGCCGCGAATACAGTCACCATATTTTTCATTAAACCGATCCTGAATCACCTGCGCCAGTTCATCATCAGCTGTCAGACAAACCTTCAAGATCGCATCGGCTGGATCAATGTCAGTAAACTGATCGATTTCCTGAACATCACGATAATAAATTCTAATGTCGTCTTTATCCGCTTGATCCATACTCGTCAAAATATAGCAATGATGCTGTGCGCTAACCATAATGATTGCTTCAGGGTATTCTGTTTGAATAAAATGTAACAATTTTTGTGCAGTATCATAGTCAATCGCAATCCGCTTAAATACTTTGCCATCGGCTTCTAGAATTGCCCCATTTTCAGACACATAATCTACTTCATTAGTAAACTCGTCAAAATATTCATGCGAACGAATTAGTTGGTTCCCTGTTGCACAGATAAACGGTATTTGATTAGCTTGCAATTTTCGTAAAACTTTTGCAAATAGCGCATGATCAAAAGTCTTTTTTTCGGTCAAAAAAGTGCCATCTAGATCAACCGCTACAGCGTTAAAAGGTATTTGTGTCATGTTTTATCACCTTTCTATCGTACCTTTATCTTACTATGCAAGCGATTTTCTAGCAGTATTTTGCTAATAAAATGAAATTTCTTTCATAACTAGTCAAATATTTCGCTTATTTCAAGTTGCACTTTTTAATAAGAAAAGCACTATGCCGCATTTTTAATGTTTCACATGTAACAAGATAAACAATTCATGGTATCATGCTAATCTAATAGATAAGTATAAGGATATTGTGCAGTCTCTGGCACCTTATCCCAAGTGACGGTGTGACCTGCACCATGTGAACAAAAGACAGAGTTAGGCGTATTCTCCAGATCAGAAACGGGATCATAATTCTTTTCCTCAATAATTTCTGCCGCATTGTGACAAGGCAAATAGCCACTGACTACGCATTCAAGATTACCTTCACCATGCGTATAATTGCGCACTTCTGTCGCATAATCTTGCATTTCAGCTACCGGTGCAGAACCGGATATGACTGTTCGTTCACCAATATTTTCAGGCGTACTAAATTTTCCATTCATGCGCTGAATATCATTTAAAGCACGCCCTACCTGATCTTTTCCTATTTCTAAGCGAAAATCATACCACGGTTCGAGCAAAATAGTTTGTTGGCGTATCTTTTCTTCCATTAAACCTTGCCGCACTGCACGATAAGTTGCTTCACGGAAATCGCCACCAACCGAATGTACAATTGAGCCTTTACCACCGATCAAGGTAATCTTCATATCTGTAATCGGCGAAGCTGTCAAAACACCAAGATGTTCTTTAGACTTCAATGCCGTCATGATTTGATGTTGCCAATTTTTAGTCAAAACTTCTAAACTGCATTTATTTTCAAAAACAATACCGCTATTACGTGGCAGTGGCTCCAGTAAAAGATGAACTTCCGCGTAGTGACGTAGCGGTTCAAAGTGGCCTACTGCTTCAATTGGTTTAGTGATTGTTTCTTGATAAAGAATACTTCCCTGTTCAAAAACAATATTCAAACCAAAACGTTCTTGCATTAACTGTTCTAAAATTTCTAATTGAATCTTTCCCATCACTTGCACGTGGATTTCTTGCAAATGTTCGGACCAAGTCACATGCAGCTGTGGATCTTCATCTTCCAAGGTTTGCAGAGCTTTTAAGCAAGCGTGAAGATCATTATCCTGGGGATTAACTTTATAGGTCAAAACTGGCTTAAGCAGTGCAGTTGGTGCATCCCCCACGCCGAATCCTTGTCCTGGATACGTCTTTGCCAATCCTGTTGCAGCAACGATCTCTCCAGCAGCTGCTTCAGTAATAGTCGTAAATTTTTCACCATTATAACTACGCAGCTGATTAATTTTCTCACCAGCTAATTCAGTCTTAGCCTTTAAGCTGCCACCCAAAATTCGCAACCAAGTTAAGCGTTCACCTTTAGTATCATGCGAAATCTTAAAGCACCGTGCCGCAAACTTATCAGAGAATTCCTTTTCCTTAGTCCATTTACTAAAACCAGCTAAAAATTCCGTAATTCCCGTTAATTTCAACGCAGAACCAAAATAAATTGGAAAAACTTTTCTCTGCACAATTGCATTTTGCACGTCCTGATCAGATATGGCACCACTATCCAAATACTTCTCAAGCAAGGCATCATCTGTGGCGGCCACATTTTCATAAAATTCATCATCAATCTTCGAAAAATCAATGCAGCTCTCACTTAAGTTCTTTTGAATATCAACCAACACCATCCCTCGATCAGCGCCTATCGCATCAACCTTATTCACAAAAATAAAAACCGGTACCTGATATCGCTTGAGCAAATGCCACAAAGTACGAGTGTAACTAGTTACACCATCTGTAATTGAAATAACCAAGATAGCATAATCAAGTACGCTCAGCGTTTCTTCTGTTTGCGCGCTAAAATCTACGTGTCCCGGTGTGTCCAACAACGTGATTTCTAAATCATCAGTCGTTAATTTAGCTTCATGAGAAAAAATGGTAATGCCACGTTTTTTCTCCAATTGATCTGTATCTAAAAAAGCATCCCCATTGTCTACTCTTCCTAGCGTCCGCAAATTTCCTACCTTGTACAGCAGAGCCTCAGAAAGAGTCGTCTTGCCCGCGTCAACGTGAGCTACAATTCCTGTTGTAATTTTCTTCATTTTTTCACCTAATAAAAAAATATCTTACTTCAAAAATAAGATACTTCTTGCAATAATTCAATTTTCTTTGCTTACTTTTAAACTCAATATATTATTAACAGTATAATCTATATTAAATAGAAGGATAAATTCATGACAATCGGGGAAGCATTAAAGAAATTACGACAATCATTAGGGTTAACACAAGCTCAAATGATCAAAGGGAGTAAAATAAGCATTACACACTATTCCAAAATGGAAAAAGGACAAAACAGAATTTTTGTAGATGACTTAATGCTAATTCTGCAATTACATAAAATATTGCCATCTTCTTTCTTTAAAAAATATTTTTCAACAAAAGACGACATAATTTTTTCAAAAATATCCCAAGAATTAAACCGTTCTTTTTATAATAACGATATCAAAAAAGCTAAAAACTTAAAGAAACAAATTTCAAGCACTAAATATGTTTCAACTGAATTAAAAGATAGAGCTGACCTAATTATAGCCATATTAAGTTCAAAAGACGATAATACAATAGCTATTACACAAGCCATGCACGACTTTTTTAAATATAAGAATTGGATGGCTGATGATAACGCCATTACTCTTTTAAGTAATTCTATCCGCAAAGATAATTTGAAAGATGTAACACGATTAGTAATGATGCTAATCAGAAAATATAAAAAGTTAAGTGATCAAAATCTAACTAAACAGAGAAGATTAGCTACCGTGGGTATTAATTATTTATATGTTTTGAGAAAATACTTTGCGAATTCAGATAACATTGCTTTTAAAATTTTATCATGGTTAGAAACTCTTGAAACAGATCCAGAACTATGTCTTTATAAAGAGCTGATTTTATATTTTCATTTTATATATACAGATAAAGATCAAGCTATGCTAATTAAAAGGCTCTTGAAGCTATCAGGCTATATAAAAATAAGCGATAATTTGCCAGAATAATTCCCTTGTGAAGGGATATAATCTCAAACTTTTACTTTTTAGTCATAAAATTAACAATGTAAGCAATAAGAAAGGAGAATAATAATTATGATTATAGTGGGTTACCCTGTTTTACCTGCATAATTTAATGAAAGGATGTCAAAAATGACGACAAAGAATAAAGTTGTATTATATTTAGCTGGAGCAATGCTAAGTAGCGTTGTTTTACCGTTGTTCTCAAACTCAGTAAATGCTGACAGTTTTCAAGCTAATAAATCATACTCAAATCAACATATTTCTTCTAATAACCTATCACAATCTGACATTGAGTTAGCAGATAAATATGTTAAAGTTAAAAATAATCAGTTTTATATTACTCAACAAGGGCAAAGTCTTCTACCTAATAATGTTTTACAACCTGTAAAAGAGCAAATTAAGAAGACAAACCAAGCTATAACTAAGGATAGTCTGATTGTTAATCCAGAAACAAAAGAAGTTGCATATCAGTCTCCTTTTGTCATGTTTGCTTCAGGCGTTAGAGGAGCTACTAGGATACACAGTGGATGCTACGTACGTGGCTTTTGGTGGGGTGTAAGAATTTACTTTACTTCAAATGCTGCTGTTAACTGGTTTAGAAGCGAATTAAGTACAGCATCAGGTGTAACCACTATTGTCGGCATGGTAGCTCAAGTAACAGGCCATGAAATTGCTGGTACATTAAGTGATGCATTAGGAGCATACACAGATTCTACTTCTAATAGATTAGCTAATTTCAATAGAAGTCATCGGCATAGTAAAATTTACATGGATGCTCCCAATATTTCTTTTCACACTTTTTAAACTAAGGAGAATCGTATGTCTTATTTAGGTTGGATTAATGTAATATTGATTGTTATAGGAGTAGGAATTAGTGTTACACCAACATATAAGGCCTATCGCTATAATCTATGGCAGAAATTCGGTTATTGGAATGTATTAGTACTACCAATATTAATGTTGGTTGCTAACATAGTTCTTTTATTGCTAAAAAATATAATTGGAATCATAATTTTTATACCATTAGATGTTGCGGCATTAATTAGTGCTATTCTCACTTATTTTAAAATTAAAAAATTACGAAACAATAAATAATATCAATAATAATTAAAAAAGTAGGAATGAGTAGTACATTAGATTTCAGTTACAGAATAACCTATTTGAAAATTGTCATTAATATTCATACCTCGTTTTTTAGACCATTCATATGCGGTATAAATCGTATTTGAATGATCTTTTTTCTTAATATTAAATAAACCTCAAGCCTTTATTTTAAACATTAACAACTGAATTCAAATAATCATAGCTTCGATGTCAACCTCAAAATCCCCTGTAAAGGGAATATACTTCTCTACTATTACCTTAGTCTTAAAATAAAAATGTAAGGTATAATAAAAGGAAGGTAAACTAAATGAGAAAATTTAGTAGAAAATCATTCTTATTATCTTCTGCACTTATTGCAGGAGCAATTTTTGCTATAGATAGCCAAGTAAAAGCTGATACAACCGATAATGGAAACATTGGTAATACTAATGTCTTGCAAATCGGTCACAATGACACAACGATTATTACCAAGGCATCTATTTCACCGGTTGCAAGCCGTGATAATCAAACTCTTCGCCAAGTAGCTGCATCTAATAATGCTTCTTTGGAAATTCTTGAAAAGCTAAACAATAATATTGATCCAGATACTCCAATTAAAAATGGTACGCCTTTGTATCTTCCACAAAATTCAAATTTATTTGCTCAAGAAAATGATGCCGTTCCACATTCATTGTATGTAAAATATTGGAGCCATCTATCACCTGCTAACCGTAGGGCTAAGGCATGGATTGCACAACGTGAATCTGGTGGTAGTTATACTGCAAGAAATGGTAGCGTATATGGGCGTTATCAATTGTCATTGAGTTACTTGCATGGTAACTTATCTCCTGCCAATCAAGAAAGAACTGCAAATCAGTATGTTAAAGGGCGTTATGGTTCATGGGTAAATGCTAAGAAGTTTTGGCTAGCACATAATTGGTACTAATTTTATAAAATACGTTAAAAATTAAAAGGCTAGATTATGAAATTAAAAAATTTTTTAACAGCTCTAGTTTCCACGTTTGCACTTACAGCATTACTTGATACGGCTTCAGTTACAGTTAATGCTGCAAATAATAACTCTGATAAAACAGTAGCCGCAAAGCAAGTTGAAAAACATTATGTAATCAAGAATGCTCCTAAAATTAGTAAATGGGGCTACATTTTAAATGTTAATTCTTCCGCCCTGCCTATTTTTGTTGGAAAAGGCAATTATCAAAAACTTTTAAATAATCCATATTTTAAAGGAACAAAAAACATTAGTCCTAAAAAAATAAAAAATGTTAGATTTAAAGTTGCCAAAATTATGATATTTAAAAATGTTAATGGTACACCCGAGTATTTAGTTACTTCTAAAAATCATAAGTATAACGCTTGGACGCCAAATGCTGGGCTTCAATACTACGATATACATAGTAAATCTCTTCAAAGCGTCATTAGACCACTGAAAAGAATAAAAAGCAGAGATTTTGAAGGATTGAATAGAAAAAAAACGGTAAAAGATACTCGCAGCCGAATTACTAAAAATAAACGTGATTTTGGTCTAGCTGTTAAAGCAGCAAAAAGGTTAAAAGGAAAGCAGCGTAAATTTGTTTTAGGGTCCTTACAACAAATGAGGCAAGATGACGGTATCCGCAATGTTATGCAGGAAAAACAAGATAATGTCCTGCTATGGACCATTAATTAGACAGTCTAGATATACTGTGTATTTAAATGAATATGAACTTATATCAAAGTTCCACTAAAGAAAAGAGTGAGATTATCGTACATAAACGATAACTTCACTCTTTTTTAATCAATTAAACCAAAAAAAGAAGCACTTGAATTCTAGTACTTCTTCTCGAAATCATTCTGCATTAGTTTAACTAGTTCTGGATAAGTTTCTACTACAAACTTAGGATGCAAATTCAAAGTATTTTTTCGATGGCGATGATTGTACCAAATACTATCAAAGCCATATTTTTCTGCACCTAAAATATCCGATTGCAATCCATCCCCAAAAAAGACAGTCTCACTCGGACCAATTTCCGTACGACTGAAGAAATAATCAAAAGCATGTGGGTTAGGCTTAGAATAGTGGGCTTCTTCTGACGTAACAATTAGGTCAAAATATTTTTTCACACCAGCAAGCTCCAACCGGTGATTTTGCATGAATTTTTCACCATTGCTTAAAATAGTCAACTTATAGCCCTGCTTTTTAGCAAAAATCAAGGTGTCCTCAACCCCTGGCAATAATTGGTGTGCTTCGCCAAAGTATGAACGATATTCATCCATTGCCTTCTTGCCATCAATCTCAATACCAAAATGATCCAAAATAAAATCATGAAAAGTCATTTCACTTAACTCTTCATAAGTTAGTTCACCTTGTTCAAGCCGGCGCCAAAGTCCTTGATTATAAGAATGATACTGCCGCTGCAATTCCGCAGATAAAGGCCAGTGATGAGCGTTAAACAAGCTATGTAAAGCAAAATCTTCAGTTGCCGCAAAATCGATAATTGTGTCATCTACATCAAAAATAATTTGTTTGTAACGCAATCTGGTCCCTTCTTTCTATGATGATTGTTAGAATAATTATTATAGCATGGTTAATAAAAAAATCATTTGACATCTTTCTCATAATTACTTAAAATTTAGCTAACAAATTTGAACGAAAGGAAGATTTTATCATGATTAAATTTACAGCAATCAATCGTTGGCAATTCCAGCACTAGAGTTGTTTCTGTTCGTGAAGTACAGATGCGACTCATTAAGATCGTATCTGTGCTGGTAAAATCTTCAAGAAATATTTCCCGCACGGAAAATAACGTGCGGGTTTTGTTTTAGGCATTTCCCGAAAAAAGGAAGTGCCTTTTTTGTTTGAAGGAGAAAAAGAATGAAAAGGTTAATCGGAACAATTATTGCTCTTTTTGCTTTTCTGGCAGTTGCATTTGTCAGTGAAGTAAATAAGAAAAATGCGGAAAAGAAAACGCCAACTGTCGGTATCTTGCAAACAATGAGCCACCCCGCTCTAGATCAGATCCATCGAGGCATTATTCAAGGACTTAAAGATGAAGGATATATCGAAGGAAAAAATCTTAAAATTGATTTTCAAAATGCCCAAGGTGATCAAAGTAATCTGAAATCAATGAGCGATCGCTTTAGCCAGGAAAACGCAACTGTAACTATTGGAATTGCCACTCCTGCTGTCCAATCTCTAGCTAATACTTCTGGCAACATCCCTGTAGTTATGGGCGCGGTCAGCGATCCTCTTGGAGCTCATTTAGTAAAAAGTCTAACACATCCTGGCGGTAAAATTACCGGTGTCCAGGACCGCCAGCCAATCGCCAGCCAGCTGGCCTTAATGCAAGAAATTCTACCTAAAGCCAAAAACATCGGTGTCATTTACACCTCAAGTGATGATTCATCAGCATCAGAGTACCGTGAATTCAGACGACTAGCTGAAGCAACAGGACTTAAAGTTATCCCTTACACTATCACTTCAACCAATGATATCGAACAAGTTGCCCAAACCATGGTAGGCAAGGTTCAAGCAGTTTATGTCCCAACCGACAATACTGTAGCTAGTGGAATTGCCACCTTATTAAAGGCTACTAACAGTGCCAAGATCCCAGTTTTTCCTGCTGCCGATACTATGGTTAAAAGTGGTGGTCTCGCTACCAGGTGTGTCAGTCAATTCGACATGGGAATCTTAACTGGACAAATGGCAGGACAAATTTTACATGGTAAAAACCCTGCTGCTCTTCCAGTCAGACGCGTAACCCATTATGAAACAGTAATCAATGAAAAAGCAGCACATGAATTAAACATCACTATTCCTAACAGTGTAATTCAAGCTGCCCAAAAGAAAGGACGAATTATCAAATGAGCTTAATTACTTCTTCTATTGGCCAAGGCTTACTCTGGGGTATTTTAGCCTTAGGCCTCTACCTAACTTTTAGAATTTTAAATTTCCCAGACATGACTGTTGAAGGAACCTTCCCCTTCGGTGCCGCAATTTGTGTTAGTGCTTTAGTTCATGGCGTCAATCCTTTAGCAGCTACCATTCTTTCCTTCTTCGCTGGCATGGTCACTGGCTTAGTAACCGGCTTACTATATACTAAAGGAAAAATTCCTGTTCTTTTAGCTGGTATTTTAACGATGACTGGCGTCTACTCAGTTAATCTTAGAATTCTAGGCAAGGCTAATGTTGGTTTACTTAACAAAAATACTTTACTAAACGGTCAGCTTTTACAAAAATTACCGATCAATTTTCCTACTATTGTTGTTGGTTTGATCATTGCCATTATCGTCATCGTTTTGCTAGCAGTTTTCCTTGATACTGATCTTGGTCAAGCCTTTATTGCCACTGGTGACAACGAAAAAATGGCCCAATCTCTTGGGATCAATACCGATAATATGAAAATCTTAGGTCTAATGCTTTCTAATGGCTTGATCGGCTTAGCTGGTGGATTATTAGCCCAAAACGGTGGTTACGCTGACGTTAATATGGGTATTGGTACTATGGTTATCGGACTAGCTGCCATCATTATTGGTGAAGTCGTTTATGGTAATTTAAGTTTAACCGCCCGCTTGGTAGCAGTTGTTATCGGCAGTATTATTTATCGCCTTATCTTACTCCTAGTCCTCCAACTTGGCTTTAGTACCAACGACTTTAAATTGATTTCCGCTATTATTCTTGCTATTTGCATGATGCTTCCATTATTTGAACAAAAATTCCGCACTCGTAAGTTATTAAAGAAAGGCGTTGAAAAACCATGAGTACTATTCTTGATTTACAAAATATTACCACTACCGTTAATGCTGGTACCAATGAAGAAAAGCAAATCCTCAAAAATATTAATCTAAAACTTGAAGATGGAGATTTTGTTACTCTTTTAGGAACCAACGGTGCTGGTAAATCAACGCTACTAAATATTATCAATGGCTCTATTTTTCCTACTAGCGGAAAAATTCTGCTCAAAGACCAAGATTTAACCAATCTTTCTGAAGTAAAACGCGCTAAATATATTGCCCAAGTATTCCAAGATCCTAAAATGGGTACAGCTCCGCGAATGACTGTTGCAGAAAACCTATTACTTGCAACTAAACGAGGTGAACACCGCGGTCTGCGTTTAAGAGGCCTAGATAAACATATGCAAGAATTTAAACGCCAGGCGGCCCAACTCCCTAATGGGTTAAATGAACGCTTAAATACTTTTGTGGGTAATCTTTCTGGTGGTCAGCGACAAACATTAAGTTTTTTAATGGCGACAATTAAGCGCCCTGATTTACTCTTACTAGATGAGCATACTGCGGCGTTAGATCCAAATACTAGCCGCGAATTGCTTGAACTAACTGATAAAGTTGTGCAAGAAGAGCATTTAACCTGTGTCATGATCACTCACCAATTAAAAGACGCAATCAAATACGGAAACCGCACTATCATTTTAAACAATGGTAGAATCGTTTTTGATGTCAAAGGCGATGATAAAAAACGCCTAACTGAGGAGGATATTCTGCAATACTTCACAGATTAGAACGTTATTTTAGGATTATAAGTTAAGAGTGAACGACAGCTATAATATGAACACTGTGAATTTGCGGATTTTCTTATTATAATAAGAGCCGAGGTCATCGTTAAGGGACTTATACCAAAAATCTCCGCAGTTATTCAAAATGCATAGCTGTTTTTTTCTGCCCTTTTTACGAAATTCCGTAAAACGTTATTCTAGTAACATTTACCCAGTAAAAATATTTTCCTAAAAAATATACTTTTCCCTTTGCATTATATAACGTGCGTTATATAATAAAAATTGTACGGAATGAGGAACGAAAAGTTCCAGTAGATAAGTGATAAGAGGTATTCATTATGTTATCAAAGAAAATGGTTAAGGTTGTTTCAGTTGTCGTTGCTTCAATGGGTTTAATGAGCGTTGGTGCTTCAGTTAGTCAAGCTGCTAGTTTTGCAGCTCCTAAGCTTGGAACTGCACAAGTTATGCCAACCGATACTTCAATCAAGAAGGGTGACAAGATTTTTGTTACTGTTAAAGACACCAAAAATCAAAAAGTTAACGTTTTGAATGCTCAAGGTCACAAAACTACTCAAAAAGTTTCTATGGGTTCAACCTACACTGCCAAAGATGTCAAAAAGGCTGATGGCAAGAAGATCGTTAAGATCAACAAGAGCCAATGGTTGAACATTAAGGATGTTGTAAAAGACTAATTCTTCTAGATCAAAAAATAAACAATTTACTAATGAATATCCAAAAAGAGAACCCTGCTCAACGGAACAGGATTCTCTTTTTGCTTAATTTGACATTTTAACTGAAATTAAAATTTATTTGTTGTAATATTGCTCTAACAACTGTTTCTCAGGATCAACATCAATTGAATAAATCCAATTATTAGTACCTTTAATATGATAAATAGCCTGATTTCCATTGAATGATGCTATTTTGGCTGCTACCATGTCAGCTCTTTTGCCATATTCTAGCCGATCAACTGTAAACTTAGTACCATTTGGAACTCTTTTTACAATCACAGCCTTATTCTCAGCAGTAGTATTTTCATCAAAAGTAAATATTGGTGCTGTCTTCTTATATGTGCTTCTAACATGAACTGTTACTATAGTTTCTTTGCCATAGTGCCTATTTACATCAGTTGATCCTGAAGCAGTATTGCTTTTAATTACTGAACTTAAGTTAGCTGCTTTAACATATTGCTTGCTTGGGCCGCCTATTCTAAAGTAACTTTTTCCATCTTTAAATTTGTAAGAACTACCATATGTAGTAATAGTTTCACCTTTATTTAATTTTCGTCTTCCGTTAAAAGAAGTGCGTTTAGTAGAGCTACTATAAATATAAGTGTTATGAGTAATTTTTCGTGTTACGCCATCGATATTTGTAGGCTTTATATATAAGTATTTACCAGTTACTTTGTAATATTGTTGGTCATTAATACGGACAGGAATCTGGTCAACGTTAATAACTTTATATGGATAAAGTTTTATGCCCGAGTTCCTACCATTTGTATCATAACCAATTGCAGTATGCATAATAGTCTTTCTAATTGAAGTGCCTACGGCCTGTACTTCATTAGGTTGAGTAGTCCAAACCGTTAAAGGTGTAACGGCTATCAATGCAGCTGCAGAAATTAATGCAATTTTATTTTTCTTCATCATAATCATCCTTTTTAATTCTCACACTGCAATTATACCCCCTTACGTTAATTAGAGTTTTATAAGTTTACATAAATTAATTTGAAAACACAAAAAATCGAATATTACATCTTGCAGTAACATTCGATCTTCTTTTTAGGATTTTTTATCCAACTTTATGCGCTTAATTAATACCATGACAATTTATAAATTGTACTGTAATCAGTGTATGACTTATATTCACCAGCTAAAGAATCATACTTTTTAATATGATATGCAACAGTTAAATATGCATTATTAGCATCGATTGCTTGAATACCTTCAACTTCAATGTGTCGACCAGTTCCTGGTTTATCAATTACCCCAGAAGCGCTTAGATTTACATTGGTCCATTGATTTTGATCATCTCTAGCATTAGCGGGAATAACCAAAATTTCTTTATGAAATGTATTTCCTGCTGGGAATCTACCTGTTGCTGAATCAATAATTGGAGCTTTTTGACTTGAAATAAATACATTTAAATTGTTATCTACATCAAAGCCTTGAAGCGAATGTAAAATATAGCTCTTATCATTAACGTCACCTGAATACAATCTATCAATAGTAAACTTATTTACAACATCAGATTCTGAAATTTTACCAATATCATAATAACGCTGTGCACCACTATTATATTGCACGCTATCAAGTGCATCATTAATAGCAGCCAGATTATAAATAGTAAAATATCCCTTACCATTGTTATCAACTGTAACCAATAAGAACTTAGTGTGATCTGGAGAAACTGCTGCCTCTGCTCGTACTAAACTACCAGTATATGGTACATTACCGGCACGATCTAAGTGAGCTAAACGTGGAAAATCATAGTGTGTAGTATGACGACCACCATTAGTCTTAATATTTACACGAGCAATTTGAATAGCCCAGCTTCCACTCGGCTTAGTTCCAATAAACCAATTATTAGGACCTGCATAGGACCAAGTCTGCGTATGACCAGCTGCTGAACTGTGTAAATCTAAAATAGTGTTAAAATTACCACCATTTTTACTTCTACGTAAGACGTAAGTACTCTTTTGATTATCACGTAACTGCAAAGCGTAAATATAGTTTTGACCTACATCTCCTTTTTGGACAACTGAATGATGACCAATACTTAATGAAAACTCACCATTATTTGAAATATTTGATGTTTCGTACATAACAAAACCTCCGAAAAATTAAAAATTATTACTACTTATCCTGAGTCTGCTCATCCATTTGCTTAGCTACTTCCGCAAAGATATCCTGCACTTCTTGCTTGTTCAGCTTGAAGCCTTTTGCCTCAAGACTGTTCACTACTGCATTGCCAACGCGATTAATCTTCTGTTCGTCAGAAAGATTTTCCTTGTCGTATAAGCGTACATAGCTTTTCATCAAGTTGTCTGCAGTATTGCGGAATTGCTCTAAGCGCTTGTTCTTAAAATGAACCCTGCTCAAGATGCCAATACCTACTACGCTAATTACCCATAAAGCCAAAGTAATCAGCTCGACGTAATCATGAATATCCATGATTAAATAAATCACCTCTCTTTTGATCAAATGATCAGAGGGGGTTAACGAATGTCCATTGGACTTCACCTCTGTTTGATAATGTTCAACAAGCAGGCCTAATTTAAGTATTGACATATTAGTCATTGACCAAAATACGTCAATATACTACAATAAGGGTATAAAAAACAGACTAGTGCCGTTGATTCCACTACCACATAGAATTTTTCTGGTCATTAGATTGTTTTTAACTTGTTGACAGTTCATATAATATGCTTATACGAATACTATGTCAAGTGAAAATATGCTTTTTAGCATACTTTTTTCATTTAGAAAGTGAAGAAAACCTCGTCATGATTGAGTTTGAGCGTACAAAAGAATTAGCGAAAAAAAGAAAAATGTCTTTACTAGAAGTAAATGACAGAGCTGGACTAGGCAAAAGAAGTATCTACAATTGGAAAACCAGAAAACCTGGTATTATGGCCTTAGGTGCAGTTGCTAAGGTTTTGCATACATCAATAGACTATTTAAGTGGCATTACCGATGACCCTGCTCCACGTTTGCAGGACACTGTGAATTTGGAAGACGAGGTGCCCTATTCATACTATGGTCATCCTGTTCCTAAAGAATATCTTGACATGGTCCGAGAACTCATAAAGAGAGACATCAAAGAGAGAGAAGCTAGAAAACATGGCAGTGGACAATAACTATAGAAAAAATCAACTAATCACGTATTTATTTAATTATGCTTATGAGCATCATATTGGTTACGTCTTTTTTGAATCAGATCCCAATAATCCCTCTCTTTCATTTAAAAATGAGCGAGAAATCTGTATCAACATGAATTGGCACCACCATTCACCGGAAGTACCATTTACAGTTGCTCATGAAATTGGGCATATCATGGATGGCAGGCCCAACTTAAAACAATATAATTGTTGTCTTGATTATGGCGGCCTTGATGACGAAGAAAGAGATGCCGATATTTATGGATTGCATCTGATCTATCAATACTCTTGCGGACAAGAAGATAATTTCTATGACCCAATTGCATTCGTCCAATCTTATGCAATCCCTGAAAGAATGATCAAAGAAACCTACAAAATGTTCAAAGACGAAGGCGAATTTTTCTACATAGATAAATCACAAAACACACTACATGCATAATTGCACATTGTAGTGTGTTTTTTAATGAGAAGATATTCTATTTTACGTAGGTTTCCTTAATTGCTAAAACTGATAAAGCGCCTAAGAAGCCTGAAATACCAGTAATCAACATCATTGCTGGCATGGAGTTACCCACCATTGGGAAAATCATGAAGCTGAGCAGTGATGCCACAATTTGAGGTAAACAAATTGAACAATTGAATAAACCTAAGTAAGTTCCCATGTGCTTACCTGATAAAGCATTAGATACCATCGTCAATGGATAAGTATTCATACCAGCCCAACTGATGCCAATTAAAATGAAGGATAGAATTAAAAGCCCCTGAGAATGAATCAAGAAGATTGAAGTATATCCTACTCCACCTAGTAGCAAACTGATACCGTAACCTAGCTTGTGGTGATTATTTGGAACCTTCGCTAAAACATATGACCAAACTACTGCCGCAATTGATTGTACAGCAGTTAAAACACCAAACCAGTTACCAGCAATCTGGTAGCCTGCAGAGGAGGCATTGGTCGTATTCCAAACATTTTGTGCAATAGCACCAGTAGCGTAAGTTGATAAATATTGGAAAGAAATCCAGCAGAAGAACTGAACTAATGACACTTGCCAGAAGACTTTTGGCGCCTTCTTAAGCAGTTCAATCCAACCACCGCCTTCTTGATTATCAGATTCTTTAATTCCATGATAACGAGCGTAGGTTTCTGGATCATATTCATGTACTCTGAATATCGTGAACAATGATGTAATGACTAAAACGGCAGCACCAACATAAAATGAAATAATTACTGATTGTGGTACCACACCCTTTTTAGCAGTATTAGCAACACCCAAACTAGTTAACAAGAACGGGAAAAATGCGGCAATAACAGCACCAAAGTTGGACAACATGCTTTGAATCCCATAGGCATATGACTTTTGTTCATCATTGACCATGTCACCAATCATCATTTTAAATGGTTGCATTGCCATGTTCGATGCCACGTCTAATATTGCGATTGCAACAGCACCAAATATTAGAGCCTCAATTGAACCATAGCCTAGACCAAAACTACCAACATTTGGTAACAAAATCATAGTAATTACGGCAAAGATCATACCGACTAATAAATATGGCAAACGCCGTCCAATCTTAGGAATCCAAGTTCGATCGGATAATGATCCAATTCCAGGTTGCACTACCAATCCAGCTAACGGCGGTAAAATAAAGAACCAGCCTAATTTTGTCGGATCAGCACCCAATGTTTGGAAGATTCGACTCATCTGTGATGTTTCCAAAGTAAAGGCGATTTGCACACCCAAATACCCCAAACTAATCATCCAAATTGTCGTACTAGCTAGCGTAGGTAACCCAGTTTTTTTCTCCTCCATTTATTTTTCCTCTCGTTTCTTAAATCGCTTTCAATAGTTAAAATATAGCGGTTACAGAAAGAGCTTTCAATATGATTTATCTTGTTACCGGTAACTAAATTTTTCTAAAGCATTAATCTTCCTACTATTCTATTCGTCCAATTTGGTAGTAAAATACTTTCATAGATTTATGGAGGTATTAATATGCTTTCTTTATTATTAACATTACTCTTACTCTGGCTATTTTTTAAATTAGGAATTGGCCTCATTAAAATTATCGGCTTTTTACTAGTCGCAGGAATTATGTTTTTCTTTTTTGCCTATTTGCTCATTCCGTTCTTGGCCATTGCGCTAGCTGGAAGCTTGCTTTGGGCAACATTAAAATAGCGAAAAATAAAGGACCGCAATTTGCGGTCCTTTTTACATTTGTTTCAAATTTTCAGCGATTAGTTTTCCTAAAATCTCATAGCCACGATCACCAAAATGAAGTCCATCGTTTTTTACTCCTTGACAAATCTCGCTTAAATCGCCAGTATCCCGCATAGCTTGTGCCAGATCTGCATAACGAAAATGATACTCATGTGCTACTTCTTTCACGATCTGAGCATATTCCGCTACTAACGTATTATTCCGTACACGTTGCTTAGCTTCATCAACAGCTGGCGGCGAAACAAGCAGAACATGTGGTGGGTAATATTGACAAATTATTGCCGAGGAAATAATTTCCATATTTTGCTTAAATTGCCTTGCTGGCACTTGTTTGTGCATAGCCAAATCATTGGTTCCCAGCAAGATCACCAAATTATCGCACTGCTTTACGCTTAGTACTAATTCATTTAATTTGGCAAAAAATGCCCCAGAATTAATTCCCGAAACAGCCGTATTTTCTATTTCAATATCTGGCAATAATTGGTGCAAATTCCAATTAAGATGCGGTTCATTTTTTCCTTCCTGGCGTGCAATAATGCTATCACCTGTCAAAAGTACTCTCATTATTTATTCGCTTTCTTTTTACTTTTTTTCGCCGATTTAATTCCTAAGACATCAAGCAAGAAAGTGAAGATCGGTACACCAACAATCAAGCCCCAAGTACCCCAGAAGTGTTCAGCTACTAACAAAACTAAAAAAGTATAAAAGATCGGTAATTCGGTCTTGCTAGCCATAAATTTGGGATTCAACACATAGGCCTCAATTGCATGAATAATCATGATCATAATGAAGATATAAATCACATAACGAATGCCACCAACAGAATAGCCGATAATACTTAATGGAATCAAAGAAATGATCACACCAGCTACCGGCACTAAACTTAAAATAAAGACCATTAAGCCTAAGGCAATAATTTGCGGCATATGCATAAATGCCAGACCAATCATCGTCAAGGCCGTATTACAAATGGCAATAAAGAATTGCGCCTCTAAAACGACACCAAAAGTATTGGTAAACTTTTTACCAAAATAGTGAATATCCTCAAAAAGCCATTTAAAGTAACCACTTTTAACAAATAACTTTGAAAATTCAATCATTCTATCTAATTCAATCGTATAGAAGAAACTCAAAATCAATGACATAAAGGTAGCAATTGTTAAACTACCAAAATTGGTCACCGTATGCAGAGCAAAAGTCCCAACTCGTTTTGCCTGCGTAACAATCTCACCTTTACTGATATAACGCGTTACATGGCTGGCTAAGCGCGATGATTCATTTGATTCATAAAACGCCATCACTGACTTTACCATTTTAGATATTTGGCCAACTAACATGGGCAAATAAATGGTAACCACGAAATAAAGTAGCGCCAAGATAATTAGATATGTTACCGCAACAATTAGGCCTGTTGGTATTTTAGGAAAATACCGCTGCACTAGATGAATTAAATGCACGATCACATAAGTAAAAATAAAAGTTAATAATACTGTGTTCATCATTGCTCGTATTTCATAAAGGCAGGCAATAATTAATAGCAGTACCACAAATCGACGTAATGGAATATTATTTTTAAATTTTTGCCAGGCTGTATCCATATTTCCCTCCAACATAAAAAGCTGTTATTTCCTTATTCTATGCCTAATTAGCCAAGAAAGAAAACTAATCTTAGCTTCAAAAATAATTTAAAAATAATATTTTTCACATTTTTATTCATCTTTCTATTGTTTTTTTCATTTTAATATCATAGAATAAAACTCAAATATTTTTAATTTATTTGGAGGTGCTTTTTGAATGAGTAAAGCAAAACGATATTTTGGTGCATTAGCACTTGTTTCTGGGGCAGCTTTAAGTTTGGTTGCCTGTGGTAATAATAAAAATTCAAAAAATAATAATGTAGATGAAACACATCACAAATTCAGTCAAACTGTTCCTGTGAAAAGTGTTAAAAAAGGTGGCACTTTAAATTATGCTATCGAATCTGATAGTCCCTTCACTGGTATTTTCTTGCCAGAATTATCTGATACTGCCACTGACAGTGAAGTTGCAGAGCCAGGACAAGAAGGGTTATTCTCAGTCAACGATCAATACAAGATTAACAATAAAGGTGCTGCTACCTTTAAGCTTGACCGTAAAGCCAAGACCGTAACTATCGAGGTTAAGAAGGGTGTTAAGTGGTCAGACGGCAAGCAAGTTAATGCTAAAGACGTGGAATACGCTTATGAAATTATCGCTAATAAAGACTCCAAGTCACAACGTTATACCGATTCTCTTGCCGACATTGTTGGTTTAGCAGAATATCACGAAGGCAAGAGCAAGAAGATTTCTGGTATTGAGATGCCTGATGGCGAAAATGGCCGCAAGGTCGTAATTCACTTTAAACAAATGAAGCCTGGTATGCTTCAATCAGGTAACGGTTACTTCTGGGAATACGCTGAACCTTACCATTACTTAAAGGACGTACCATTCTCCAAGTTGATGTCTAGTGACAAGGTTAGAAAACAACCACTCTTCTACGGCCCATTCCGCGTAAGCAAGCTTGTTCGTGGTCAATCTGTCACTTGGGAACGTAACCCGCATTACTGGCGTGGTACACCAAACTTGGAAAAGGTATCCATGACAGTCATCGGTACCAACTCAGTTACTCAAGCCATCAAGAGTCACAAGTTCGACGTTGCTGGTGTCGTTAATACCCAATGGGAAGATGTTAAGAATGCCACTGACACTAACTTTATCGGCAATGTGCCTCTATCTTATAGCTACTTAGGCTTTAAGGTAGGTAAATGGGACAAAAAGGCTGGCAAAAACGTTGAAAACAAGAACTCCAAGATGGACAATCCATCATTACGTAAAGCTATGGCTTATGCAATGAACGTTGATGCAGTCGCTAAACGTTACTACCACGGCTTGGCCTTCCGCGTTAACACTTTGATCCCTGAACAATTTGGTGATTATACTGACAAGTCAATCAAGGGTTACCCATACAACTTGAAGAAGGCTAACGAATTATTGGATAAAGCCGGCTACAAGAAGAAGGGTGAATACAGAGTTCAACCTAACGGCAAGAAGTTAGTAATTAACTTGGCTGTTAGAAACAACTCAACTACCGCTGAACCTGTTTGGAGAAACTACATCCAACAATGGAAGAAAGTTGGTTTGGATGTTAAATTTGTCGGCGGCCGTCCAATGGAATTCAACAACTGGGTACAAGCTGTCCAATCTGACGATCCAAGAATCGACGTCTTCGAAGGTGGTTGGTCACTTTCAAGTGAACCATCCCCTAACGACCTTTACAATGAAGCTGCACCATACAACTTTGCTCGTTTCGTTTCACCTAAGCAAACTAAGCTTTTGGCTGATATCGACTCAGAGAAGGCCTTCAATCCTACTTACCGTGCTAATGCCTTCAAGAAGTGGCAAAAGTGGATGTATGATGAAGCATACGTTGTGCCAACTACCAACCAATACTCAATCACTGCTGTTAACAAGAAGGTCACTGGCTGGTCACTTAAGCCTAGTGCCAACACTTGGTTCACTGCAGGTTTCGTAAAATAATTTCTTGAACAATCCTTTTTCTATATTTTCTATAACAAATAAAATTTACTTTTCAACCCCTATCAATTAATCTCAAAATATTCAGTAGCAAATTTGTTGCTGAATATTTTTTTATTTTTCTCAACCCCTATTACTAACCTAAATTGTAGAATGCAAGTCCCTTTTATGTGAAAAATTTTTAATGTATAACACAACATATTGTGGTATTCTCATAAATGCATTCATAGATAATGTGTTTTGTGAAACAATAGTAACTTTTAGGAGTGAGTTTTTTTATGCCTACTACAAGAATTAAACTGAGTCCTGCTTTCATCGATTCAGTGAAACAAGAAGTCAAACCCCATTGGGGAGAATTAGGTTGGGTTACCTACAAGAGAACTTATGCCCGCTGGCTTCCTGACCAAAATAGAGCTGAGAATTGGGATGAAACTGTCAAACGAGTTATTGAAGGTAATATTAACCTTGATCCGCGCTTGCATGATAATCCTTCTGCAGAAGTAATTACGGAGTTAACTAATGAAGCACAAAAACTATTTCGTTTAGTCTATGGCTTAGCTGCTACTCCGTCTGGTCGTAATCTTTGGATTTCAGGTACTGATTATCAAAAGCGGAACGGTGATTCCTTAAATAACTGCTGGTTCATTGCAATTCGCCCACAAAAATACGGCGATAGCCACATTGTGCCTGCTTATCTTAATCCTGAGCAAAAAGCCGTTTCAATGCCTTTCTCCTTCTTATTTGACCAATTAATGAAGGGCGGCGGTGTTGGTTTTTCAGTGGTCAACGAAAATATCGCTCAAATTCCTTCCGTCGACAATAAAGTGGATTTAGCCGTAATCATCGACAAAAAGAGTCCATCTTACGAGGCATCCCTCAAGGTCGGTGCCATCGACAAAGACGAATGGGAAAAGCAAAGTGCACCTGACGACACAATTTATTACAAACTGCCTGACACCCGTGAAGGTTGGGTCTTAGCTAATGCCCGTTTAATCGACATGCACTTTAACGCCACTAATCCAGACCACAAAATCAAATTAGCACTCGATATCTCTGACATTCGTCCATATGGTGCTAAGATCCATGGCTTCGGTGGTACGGCTTCAGGCCCAATGCCTTTAGTTGAGATGCTTATTGATATCAACAACGTTATCAATGCTCGAGTTAATAGTAAGCTTACTGCCGTTGACGGCACTGATATTTGTAACTTGATTGGTAAAACAGTTGTTGCAGGCAATGTCCGTCGCTCTGCTGAACTTGCTCTTGGCTCTAGCGATAATCAAGACTTTATTAAGATGAAGCAAGATAAGGAAAAACTTTATCATCACCGCTGGGCTTCTAACAACAGTGTCGCAATTAACTCTAAATTTAATAATTATGGCCCAATTGCTGACGGAATTTTGCATAACGGTGAACCAGGAATCGTCAATCTTGATCTTTCACGCAATTATGGCCGAATCGTTGATGGTTATCAGGCCGGCATTGACGACAGCGTTGAAGGCACCAACCCTTGTGGTGAGATTTCTCTAGCTAATGGTGAACCATGTAATTTGTTTGAGGTCTTCCCTTATGTAGCGGAACAAGAAGGCTGGGACCTCAAGGAAGCCTTTGGCTTAGCTGCTCGCTACACCAAGCGAGTTACCTTCAGTCCCTATGATTGGGAAATTTCACGCGAAATCATCCATAAAAATCGCCGAATCGGGGTTTCAATGTCAGGAATTCAAGACTGGCTTTTAAATGATCTCGGTCACAGAGTTGTAACTGGCTTTGAGGATGCAGTCGATCAAGAAAATGGGCAAAAGATCAAGAAGCCAATCTATGACCCTCAAGCGGTTAAGATGGTTGACAGCCTTTACCAAGCTGTAGTTGACGCAGACAAGACCTACAGCAAGGAATTAGGCTGCAATGAATCAATTAAGCACACCACAGTTAAACCTTCAGGTACGGTAGCGAAATTGGCTGGAGTCAGCGAAGGAATGCACTTCCACTATGCTGGTTACTTGATTCAACGGATTCGTTTCCAAGCTAGCGACCCACTTTTGCCAGCTTTAAAAGAATGTGGCTACCACACTGAACCAGATATTTACACACCAAATACAATCTGTGTTGAATTTCCACTTCGTGCAGCTCACGCCGACAGCAAAAACTTTGCCTCAGCTGGTACTGTTTCAATCGCGGAACAATTTGCGACTCAAGCATTCTTACAGACTTATTGGTCAGACAATGCAGTTAGCTGTACCATTACTTTCCAAAGCGATGAAAGCGATGAAAGTGATCAAATTGCCCCACTACTTTACCAATATCGCCATATTATTAAGTCAACTTCACTTCTTCCTTATTACGGTGGCTCACTTAAACAAGCTCCGAAGGAACCAATTGACAAGCAGACTTACGAGGCTAGAGCCGCATTGATTACTGATGATGTTGAAGAAGTTTTTGCTAAGCAAAATGATGATCAAAAAGGACTAGAGCTAGTCGACCAATCAGATTGTGCTGGTGGCGCCTGCCCAATTAAATAAATTTATTTGGAAGAATGGAATTGAAGAGTATGAGTAAACGTAAAATTAATCTATTTTTTGCAATTATTACTTTCTTTACGTTAGCCCTAACTGCATGCTCAAATAATAATTCAGCTACTAAAAAAAGCACAACTAACCAAATTTCGGTTAATTACACTTTAAAAGAAGGTAAAAAGACCTTTGATAAGAAAACCGTAAAAGTTCCTAAAAAAGCTAAAGTAATTGCTGGTTTAAAAAAGGCCTGGAAAGTTAAGGAAACCAAAGGCTTTATCACTGCAATTGACGGCAAAACTCAAAATCCTAAGAAAAAGATTTATTGGACCTACACAATTAACAATAAGTTTGTCTCTAAAGGCGCTAATGAACAAACTGTTAATAACAAAGCTAAAGTTAAATTTACTTTAGCTAAAATGAAATAATCATAAGGAGAAAACAAATGACTAAAACAAAATTATTAAGCTTAACTACTACCGGTGCCGTATTTGTTAGCCTACTTTTCACTGGCGTTGCACCAACCAGCAACGTCCAAGCTGCTTCTTACATTAAAGTTCATTACACCTTAAAGAAGGGCAACAAGGCCTTCTCACACAAGAGTTTTAAGGTTAAGAAAAATGCTAAAGTGATCACCGGTTTGAAAAAAGGTTGGCACGTTAAAAGCACTAATGGCTTTGTTACTAGTATTGCCGGCAGAAGCCAAAATAAGAGTAAGAATATCTACTGGACTTACACCATTAACGGCAAGTATGCTTCTAAAGGAGCATACCAACAACCATTGCATAGAAACGACCGTGTTGTCTGGAAGCTAGCCGGGATCAAGTAAAATGCTTACCAAAGAAAGAGTTCAGATTCGATCTTTAGCACTCCTAGCGATTTTGGTTGCTATGTGTGTAACACTCAGAATTTTTAAAATCATCGATATCCCTAACGTACAGCCCGTAACTGATATGATTATGATTGTGACCCTAACAATGGGTGCTGGCTTTGGCTTTGCCCTATCCGCATTGACCATGATCTTGTCCAATATTTATCTAGGCTTTGGAATTTGGACTATCCCCCAGATTATGGCTTATGTTGGCTGTGTTTTAGTAGTAATCCTACTTGACAAAACTACCCCACTAAAGCAACACTTCTGGATGCAAGTTATCGTAGCTACCCTTCTGGGTTACGTATATGGCTTGTTGATCAATTTCGGCATGTCAATTTGGGGTGGCTGGTCATCCTTTTTAGGTTATGTTGCGGGAAGTTTCTTATTTGATACTTACCATTGTCTGGGCAATTTTGGTTTCTATTTTGTTTTGTACAAACCATTGACTCTTGCCCTAAATAATTACAAACGAAAAGCAGGAATCAGCTATGATTAAAATTTACACTAAAGTTGGTGACAAAGGTTTAACTAAGCAAGTTACTGGCAAAATGGTGCCTAAATATGACCTCCAAATTGAAGCTCTAGGTGACGTAGATGAATTGCAATCCTACTTAGGTGTAGTAATTGCTAACTTATCTAAAAACTGTCTGCAACTTAAAGATGAGCTGCAAGACGTACAACGCGACCTTTACCAATTACAAGCTGATATCGTGGTAAAGCATCATCAAGAAATCACCCATGAAACAGTGCAGCAACTCGAACATCGCATTGATCAACTAACGCCCCAAATTCCTTCCATTCCTGAATTTATTCTGCCAGGTGGTAAAGCCACTGGTGCCAATCTTCAGTATGCCAGGACAGTCGCTCGACGCACCGAACGGGCATTGGTCAAATTAAGTTTAAATGAACAGGAATTATCAGATGACGTATTAAAATACATCAATCGATTATCTGATTACCTTTTCACCCTTGGACGCTATGCCAACGTTTTAGATAACTACACCGAAATAAAAAGTAAAAAACGTGAACCAAATAGAATTAATGGATAAGAAAAAGTCGGATGACCTAATATGATCATCCGACTTTTTTCAATCCCACAAAATAAGATTATGTTAGTTAGCTTTCTTTCTTCAAGACTTCTTTCTTAATTTCCATGAACTTAGGAGCATCAGTAACTTTTAATTTTGGAAAGCTCTTCAAGTAGCGCTTATGATTCCAGCTTAATCGTTGCGGTTGTAATTCATCATAGTGCTGCATCACTGAGTGGTGCCAATCACCAACCCGCAATTTTCCTTTCTCAGGCATATGACTTTCTACTTTAGTTCTAACTCGCTCAATAAAGTGGTTAATATGCACATCCCACATCTTAGTTGTAGTATGGAATCTCTCGACACTGATTACTGTTAATACTAAGTCAATACCCATAACAATGGTAATACCCACAGCTAGCCAGCCATGAGTTATCTTTTCTTCATTATTAATGAGCTTCTGAATGATTGGCTGAATAAATTTTACTAATAAAACTACACCAACGCCCCAAAATAATGAAATCATTGGGGCCACTCGACCTTGAATGTTACCCCATAATTTTGAATAATCCCAAAGCTTCATGTGAAAGATTGTCTCTAATAGCCAACTAGCCACAAATTCGAAAATAGTGGCAACGATAGTCCCTACTATAAATAAAAGGAGCAGGTTATCTCGCACGTCTTTGGTACAAATTAAAATTGTAGTAACGGCGAACCCATACACGGGGCAGTAAGGACCAAACAGAAATCCCCGATAATCATAATGGTGGTCTTTGATCGAACAATAAAAGGTTTCCCAAAGCCAGCCGATAACTGAATAAGTAAAAAATAAAACAATAATTTCTGAAATAGTGTACGGCATGTTTGTTTCTCTTTCATGATACAAGTTTATCTATCTAAATAATACGTGAAAGAGTCTATTTTGGCTATTGAAAATCCGTATTTTAGTACAAATATAGATTATTTTAAGAATTTTGTTCGAACTGTCCACCCTGCAATTATTAAAATTATGCCCAATACGCTGAGCATAACACCGGCAGTTTCACCAGCTTTAGGTAATTTTGCCTTAGTTTCTGATGTGTCACTTTTAGGGAGTGTGACATGAGTATCGTGTTTTTGCGACTTAGGCGAGATAGTACTTCTTGCATTGTCCTTAATCTCGTCTTTATCTAGAGTAGTTTTTACTGAATCAGAATCTATTTTAGCCGTGGATTTTACCTCGTTAGCCTTAGTATCAAAACCAGTCAAGCCTTTGACAGTTGGAGTGCGTGAAAGGTTTGTATTTTCTGGGGAAGCTTGCTGCTTTTGATCTTTGACCTGTCCTTGAACTTTTTCACCTCCTTTATCTGAAGTAGTTTCTTTTTTATTAATAATCAGCTCTGCTAGACGTTTAAGCCAATCTTCAGAGCGTTCTTCATTACTTTTAGATTTTTTAATTAACGAAATTTGATTATCATCTCTAAACGTAGATTTATGTGGCGCTTCAATGTTAAAATTCTTATTACTTCGATCGTATTTAATTTCTTGCTCGTATTCTTGAACTCGATCATCGCCCAAAGTAAAGGACTGACTCACCCGGAGATAATTAGGCTCATTAGGCTCTGCTTCCACCTTGGTTCGATACTTAATCAAAATTGTGCTCTCTGAATACTTCTTAGCAGGAAATTCAGCTGTTAATTTGTTTTTCTTCAATTTAACTAAACTAGAATTTTGAATAAAATTATCATTCTTAATTACTTCAATCGTATCTGGATCTAGAACTAAGCCTTCTGGAATTAAATTTTCCAACTTCAAATCACCAGTATATTTTTCTTTCTTGGGATTCAGCCTTATTTCCCAGGTAATAAAATTTGTCTCTTGGTCATAATGACCTGCCAAACTATTATCAGACTGGTCTTTTGGCTTCTCTTTTTTGTCAGTAACTGCAATCTTAGGCGTTGTTTCGTTTTGCTCTATTGCCGCATTTACTGCGATATTTTCTTTAATTAATAAGGCAGCTAAGACTGCGCTTCCGATCAATAACTTTTTCATTCATTTTCCCTCACTTCAAACTTGATCAAAGAGAGTATATCTGAATTAAAATATTAAAGATATTGTTTTGACAACGAAAAAAACAAAAAGCCGACTTTTGTACCCAATAAGTGGAACAAAAGTCAACTTTTTGTATCATAAATTACTATTTTTTCCTAACCAATGCAGGTTGCGTTTATTCTTTTTTCGCCAAGCAAGTTCAACTAAAAAACTAATAATTAACAAAGCAATTACTGAAATCCAAGTTAAAGTTTCGTGGTTGAGAATTGTCTGAATAAACAACAAAGCAAACAAAGCTAGATTCAATACAACAGAGCAAATCAAAATCCAGCGCTTGGCCCCAGTTTGTCCTGCAATGCGCAAGTGGCCTAATTTAACCATGGCATACACCAATAAAAAGGCTAGGCTGGCCATCTCACCAACAGCTGATAATGGGAAAATCACAACGAAGATGCAGACAATCAGTGAAGTGATGAACAGACCCCAGTTGCCTAATACTAGCTTACCAGCCGTTGCCAAAACGTGGCCTTGATTAGCTACTGCGCCTTGAACGCCTAAGGTCATCACCACGACTACACTAGCTACAATGTAAATCACCATGACGATCCCTAATGAAAAGAACAGCGCTTGTGGCAACTGCTTTTTAGGATTTACCATACTCCCTGCAGCGTTAGTAACTACGCCAAAACCTTCATAAGTTACGTAAAGTAAACCCGCAGCAGATAGGATACCTACAATATTGCCGCTATTTGAACTAGTAATTGTCGGCACATGCAGCTTAGTTAAACCTACCGCTACAAAAGACAGTAAGATTAACAATTCAAACGCAATAATTGCCGTTTGCGCACGTGCCACTTGCTTTGAACCCATAATATTAATTGCCACAACCACGATGACAATTCCGATACTGATTGCCTTACCTAGCCAGCCTGAGCTTGATTTTCCCAATAGTTGGCAGGCATATTCCGCAAATCCGGTCGCATATAACGCCATGGTGATAATCCAGCCGATATACTGGAAGACGTTCATCCCACCAGCTAGCAGGCCATCTCCGAATTCTTTTAGCAAAAACTTAGCGGCACCGCCTCGATCTGGATACTTCATTCCTAACTTTGAATACGAATAAACTGAAAATGCGGCCACAATGCCTCCAATTAGAAATGATACTGGCAGCCAAACACCAGCAGAGTTGGCGGACAAGCCGAGCAATGTATATAGGCCTGCTCCCATCATGCCACCAACACCGATGGCCGTGGCACTCACTACGCCAATTGAGCCAGTCTTATTTTGTTTTTTCATCCTTTTTGCCTTGCTGTAAATTTTATTGTTACTTTAATTATATAGTTTTTCAGCAAAAAAAGCGGATCGACTACTTTCGATTCGCTTATTCGTCTTCTTTAATTACTTTCAATCGTTGCACTCTTCCAATCGCACTACCAGCACCGCAACATACGCCTAGCCATAAACCTTGTGGCCAAAAATCAAGCACATTTACTAGATTATTTTGCACAGAAGAAGCTCCTAGCGCGCTACCTAATGTACCAAAAACTGCACCAATTATTCCCGCTATTATAGCCTTTATCCATATTCTACGAATTGCTTTGGGGCGTTCATCTGCTGTAATTTCGACAGAGAACATTTTAAATTTTCGCATTGTCAAATAAGTATAAGCACTCATCATCAGCATCATAATTGCAATCGCCAAAGGTAAAAACCACAAAGCCAGCTCACTTTTAATAGTCAATGCCATAATTAGCGTGATAACCAGTAAGATCAGTTCCACTATACCAGAGATTACATAGGCATTATTACCGATTCGTTCAACCTCTGCTAATTGCCGCTCGTCTAATTTACTATCAATGCCATACCAATATCTGACAAACTTAAGCCATAAACTTTCTCGTCTCATTTTGCTTCATCCCCATCCCAAAACAAAGTATTCAAATCCGTTCCTAATGCATGCGCCAAGTTTAGGCATAATTCTAACGATGGATTATACTTATCATTCTCAATCAAATTAATGGTTTGCCTTGCCACCCCTATTCGTCTAGCAAGCTCCATTTGTGATATTTGCTTTTGCTTACGATATTCTCTTACTCGATTCATTGAATTCTTCTTTATTCATCTAGTTAGATGTCATTTATATGTGACGTTTTTAAAATAATAGCAACTTTTATAGTAGGTGTCAATTATATATGACACTTTATTGCATAAAAAAGATGATCTTTCGACCATCTTAAATGCATCATGCATTAATTAATCTAGCAGCATTTTCTTGCATAATTTTCCTTTGTTTACCTAAAAACATAATCAATGTCATAACTAAAGCAAAAACCATGCTCAAGAGATCATTGATATTGAAACTTAGTGCAACTCATTGCCAAGAAAGACCTTGGCCTATCACACAGCAGAGGAACTCTTCAAGCAATATATTTCTTCATAGCCTAACTGTTGCACTTAATTTGACAATTCAGGCTTGATATAATTTTAAAAAATATATGATATATAAAACTTAACTAGTTTCTATACCAGCAAGTTTTAGGCCAGTTTTTATGTGCTCTACCACCTTTCCAACTTGAACAATTATGTACACCGTGACCTTTAGTATTAAGTCCATCACACTTCACATTGCGTCCATACATATTACAATTATATTTTGGTGCATGATAATCACAATCACTACCAATGAAATCTACCCAAGAACGTGGATCACTATGTTTCCAATATTTATGATCAGAATGTTTGCCATTAAATCTATTACAATGTACATGAGTACCTACAGATACATGTTGGCCATTTCTTTGACCAGCATATGCTTCTTGTCCATAAATAAACAGTGGTGAACCATTAGGAATGTTCTCTAACGCATTTCCGGCATCCATTTTTGCTAAAGCAAGATTAAAATTAACTGCTTTTACATTAGCAGAATGACCCGGTAATTGTACAAATGAAGATTCTAATGGATTATTTTCTAACTCTGGAGAATTGGAATAAACTTTTGTAAGAATTAAGTATCCATCCTTAACTTTCATACTAATAGTGTTATCATTAGCTACTATATCTTTTATAGTAGCCAATGTATCAGCAGGCACTTTATTATAATTATAAGTAGCTACAGTTTCAACCGTAGTATCTTCATCAGCCAATACAGTAGTAGTGAAACCTTTTAAAGTAAAAAGGAAAATTACAAATGCTAAAAGAAAAAGACTAATTGAAAATTTAACTTGCCTAATATGCATGATTCATTCCTTCTTTCTGTTTTATGAGAGTATAATAGTATATTTATTAAAAAAGGAGTAGGCTTTATGGTTAAAAAATATGTAATATTTATAATTTCTCTATTTTCTTTATTATTAATAAGTTTTTTCTGTAAAACAATATACACAGAATATAACCTTAAAAGAATCACACAAACACAAATTCAAGAAAATGAATTTACATCTAATAAAAAAACTTTAGTTTATTTAAAACGAATAAATAAACCCAAAATTGATATTGTCAGTGACAATCAAGGATCCGGTAATACTCTATATTACGTTGAAAAGATTAATGATAATTATTTCGATGTAACATATATAAAAAGTAATGGAAAAATAAAACTTAAATCTATTTTCATTCAGAAAAAGCAATAAGCTCTTTCTAAAAGAAAATCCGAAAAAATAGTTATTACTAAAACATATCAATCAACACGCGTGGTGCTAGTCAAGTCGTTTTAGTTAATAAAAAAGTCCAATCGGATTAGACTCAAGTTGTAACTTAAATTAAATAGAAAAGAGTCCGATCTAATTGAACTATCTCAAGCTTAATCGTTTTTCTCACCATTTACAAGTTAGCTTTGCTCGGTTAAATGTAATTTGTCGTTCTTTGTACAAGCTTTGTGCTCCTGATGAATTGAAGCACCGTAAAAATGTTGATCAGGTTAAAATTTCTGACAGCTCCATCTTAGCGATGCTTATTTGGCAAACTGAAATTGGTATCGAATCTCAAAGAAGATTTTGTAAATTCTTTGTCGGTTTGTCTCATTCTCGCTTTAATCGTCGGGCACGAATGCTTTTGCCTTTAATGCGCTGTATCCGTCAAGATCGGAATCAAGAAGTAAAAACAGCTGGAGAATTCTTAATTATTGACAGTTTCCCAGTTTGTCAGCCTATCCGCAACTATCGCGTCAAGATCTTTCGTGGCATAGCTGATATCGGCTAGAAAGCCACTAAAAAAATCTATTATTACGGCTTCAAGGTTCACGCGCTAGTAAGCGATGATGGCTATGTACTTGAACTAAAGCATCAGTGCATGATGCCAAAGAAACGACAGAATTGATGATTAATGCTCATCCAATTAACCATTATCTTTTAGGCGATGAAGGCTACTTAGGAAAAGACTTAACTGCCGAGTTAAAAGGTATGGGCTATGTCCTTTGGACACCATATCGAAGAAACATGAAAGGCGCTAAAAAGCATAACGATCATCAACTGATGGCAATTAGAAGAACAATTGAGAGCGACTTTTCTTTGCTTAGCTGGTTTTCAGCAGCGGCTAGAAATAGCCATTTTAGCTTATAATATGGCATATTGCCTAGAACGATTTAACTAGCACCACGCGTATTTACAATAAAAAAGGCGATTCCTTAGTGGAAATCGTCCTTTTTTGCGTATACAGAACAATATGGAGTATTTAAAGCTAATTCATATACTAAGTTTAATTTACCAATTATCGTTACTGATCCCGATGAAATAAAAAATATAGATACCTTAACGGTCGGATTTAAGGCTATTAAAAGAATATTATTTAGAAATACAGATAAACAATCTTATTATGTGACTTATAATGTTAAGAATTTACTACAGGATTCACGTTTTAAGAAGGGATATAATAACAAAATAAAAATTTTCATTACTATAAGTGAGATTTTAAATAGTGAAAAACTAGAAGCTGCTTTTTTGTATGATGAATTATCTAAGTTAGATATAATTCTGGGAGAGTTGAAGAATAGTGAAATAAGTGATCAAGCATTATCCGATATAGTAAATATGTATAAATACTTAATTGAAAATAAAACGATGCTTTCAGTTGAGGTGAAAAGTTTATTACGTGATATTACGAAAAGATCTACATTGGGTTTTGCCACTGAGAATAATCAAAAAAGAAAAGACTTAATGCTAGAAATAAAAAAAGACTTTAGTAAAATTTCTGATAGAACTATAACGTCAACTAAATTTTAAGCTAAAAGTTTATATTTGATCTGATATAATAATTAAGAATCTAATTTTAAGATTGTTGTTAAAACAATTTTTAAAATTATGGTCGCATTTATATGAGTGCGTGGATTGAAATCAATATATGCTTTCTGTTATTCCTTTTAAAGCTAATTGTAGGCTAATCAGAAAGGTTAATATTTAAGGGCTCCATAAAAGTGGAGCTTTTTTCTTTTTCCGTTAAACTTCCTATTAAAAGATTGCCCTTGAAACTGGTAAAATAGATAAGTAAGTATAGAGAACAATTTATTGAAAAAGGGGAGATAAAATGGCAGATAAAAAATTACTTCTAATCGATGGTAACTCTGTAGCTTTCAGAGCCTTTTACGCTCTTTATCGTCAACTAGAATCTTTCAAAAGTCCGGACGGCCTGCACACTAATGCCATTTATGCTTTTAAAAATATGCTTGATGTCCTTTTGAAGGACGCTGATCCAACTCACATTTTGGTAGCTTTTGATGCAGGAAAAGTAACTTTTAGAACAAAAATGTATGGTGAATACAAAGGTGGACGTGCCAAAACTCCAGAAGAGTTGCTCGAACAAATGCCTTATATTCAAGAAATGCTTCATGACTTGGGAATTAAAACTTATGAATTGAAGAATTATGAAGCAGATGACATCATTGGTACTTTTGTTGATAAAGGCGAGAAAAACGGCTTTACTACTACTGTTGTAACTGGTGACCGCGACTTAACTCAACTTGCTTCGCCTTCAACTACTGTTGAAGTAACCAAATCAGGAGTTTCTCAACTTGAAGCCTACACGCCTGAACATATGAAGGAAGTTAACGGCGTAACTCCAACTGAATTCATTGATATGAAGGCTTTGATGGGGGATAATTCCGATAATTACCCTGGTGTAACTAAGGTTGGTCCTAAGACTGCATCACGTTTGATTCAAAAATACGGTTCCGTTGAAGGGATTTACAATCATATCGACGAAATGAAGAAGTCCAAGCTGAAAGAAAACTTGATCAACGATAAAGACAAGGCATTTTTAGCTAAAAAACTTGCCACAATTGACCGTGATTCACCAGTTACTTTAGATATCGATGATATAAAACGTCAGCCAGTTGATTATGAAAAGCTGCGTCAATTCTATGAAAAGATGAACTTCCGTAAGTTCTTAGCTGATTTAAATGCTTCAGGTGCCGGTCAAGATAGTACTGAAGTTGAAAAAGTAGAATACATCGTTTTAAACGACGACAACGTTAAGGATGTTAAGGCTACTGAAAATGACACCATTGAGTTTTACCTAGAAATGCTCGGTGCTAACTATCACTTAGCTCCTTTTGTTGGCTTCAGCTTGAAGATCACTGACAAGATCTACGTTTCAAGAGACGTGGAATTGCTTGAAGAAGATAATATCAAGCACATCTTAGAAGACGAAAAGATTAAGAAGAATGTCTTTGACCTGAAGAGAACAATGGTTGCTGCACATCGTTTGGGCATTCACACTCACGGCCTTGATTACGACATGCTTTTGGCATCCTACTTGATCAATAATGAAAATAACTCTAACGACCTTGGTGAAATTGCCCACCTTTATGGCGATTACTCTGTTAAGACTGACCTTGAAGTTTACGGAAAAGGTAAAAGCGAGCACATCGCTGATGACGATGATGTATTATTTAATCACTTAGCTTCTAAGATCAATGCTATCGAATCACTTAAGAAACCGCTTCTTGAAAAGCTCAAAGATCACGAACAAGATGACTTATTTGAAACAATCGAAATTCCAACCGCGCGCGTTTTAGCCAGAATGGAAATGAACGGGATGAAGGTCGAAGCAAGTACTTTAATTCAACTGCAAAATGAATTTGCCGTTAAATTGAAGGAACTCGAAGACAAGATTTATGACCAAGCCGGTGAAAAGTTCAACTTGAATTCACCTAAGCAACTAGGTCACATTTTGTTTGAAAAGCTTGGTTTGCCAGTCATCAAAAAGACCAAGACTGGTTACTCAACTTCAGTTGAAGTCTTGGATCAATTAAAGACGCAAAGTCCAATCGTTAGTGAAATTTTGGATTACCGTCAAATTGCCAAGATTCAATCAACCTATGTTAAGGGCTTGCTTGATGTAATTCAGCCGGATGGACGAGTACATACACGTTATTTGCAAACCTTAACAGCAACTGGACGTTTGTCTAGTGTGGATCCTAATTTGCAAAATATTCCTACTCGAACTGAAGAAGGAAAGCAAATCAGGAAGGCCTTTGTGCCAACAGAGCCGGATGGCTATATCTTTTCTTGCGATTATTCGCAGGTTGAGTTGCGGGTATTAGCACATGTTTCCGGTGATCAGAATATGCAAGAAGCCTTTAAGACAGGCTATGATATTCACTCACATACAGCAATGAGAATTTTTCATTTAGATTCAACAGATGAAGTAACGCCATTGATGAGGCGTCATGCTAAAGCCGTTAACTTCGGTATTGTTTATGGTATTTCTGATTATGGTTTATCAAAGAATTTAGGTATTTCTAGAAAACGTGCTCAAGAGTTTATTGACAATTACTTTGAACAATATCCACAAATTCGTGAATATATGGATAAGGCTGTGCAAACGGCTCGTGAAAAGGGTTATGCAGAAACAATTATGCACAGAAGACGCTACTTGCCTGATATTCATGCTAAGAAATTTACAGTTCGTTCTTTTGCTGAAAGAACTGCGATTAACTCGCCTATTCAAGGATCAGCGGCCGATATTATCAAGATTGCTATGATCAATATGCAAAAGAAGCTAGATGAACTACATTTGAAGACCAAGATAGTCGTTCAAGTACATGACGAATTGATTTTTGATGTGCCAAAAGATGAATTAGAAACGATTAAGAAGATAGTTCCAGAAGTTATGCAATCGGCAGTGAAGCTTGATGTGCCATTGATTGCAGATTCTGGTTGGGGTCATAATTGGTATGATGCAAAGTAGGTGATTTAATGCCAGAAATGCCTGAAGTCGAGACGGTGCGACGGACTTTAACTCCGCTAATCGTTGGAAAAACGATTAAAAAAGTAGTACTTTGGTATCCCAAAATTGTGGCAACAGACCATAAGAAATTTATCAAAGAACTACCAGGTAAAAGGGTCTTAAAGATTGATCGCTATGCTAAATATTTACTGATACGCCTAAGTGATAATTTAACTATTGTGTCACATTTACGCATGGAGGGAAAATATCATTTAACCACTCCCGATGCGCCTAAGGATAAGCATGACCACGTAGAGTTTATTTTTACTGATCAAACTGCCTTGCGTTATAATGACGTGCGTAAGTTTGGCCGCATGCAGCTGATTTTAACAGGTACTGAGCGCCAAGTGACGGGGATTGGCAAACTGGGCCCTGAGCCTAATAGCATAGAATTTTCGTCAGATTATTTTATCAAGGCCTTGAGCCGTAAGAAGAAAAATATTAAAAATGTCTTGCTTGATCAAACAACCGTTGCAGGTTTAGGTAATATCTATGTTGATGAGACACTGTGGCAGAGTGGAATTCATCCTTTGAGTGCCGCAAATAAAATTCCGTCAGAAAAAGCAAAAGAGCTGTGGCAGAATATTAACCAAACTATTAAAATTGCAACAAAAAAGCGTGGGACGACTGTTCATACTTATTTAGATGCCAACGGAAATGTTGGTGGCTATCAAGAAATGCTCAAGGTTTATGGTCATGCAGGTGAACCTTGTGCAAAGTGTGGCACGGAACTAGAAAAGATTAAAGTATCAGGCAGAGGGACAACCTTCTGTCCACATTGTCAGGTGGTTTATTAATGAGCTATGTTTTAGCCTTAACTGGTGGTATTGCAACTGGGAAAAGTACAGCGGACCAGTTTTTTAAAGCAAATAAAATTCCTGTGATCGATGATGATCAGATTGCTCATGATTTGATGGAGCCTGGGCAAGCTTCTTGGCAGGCGATTAAAGATTATTTTGGCTCAGAGTATTTAAATGATGACCAAACGATTAATCGAAAGAAATTAGGGCAATTGGTATTTAAGGATTCGCGGGCTTTAACTAAATTAAATGAGTTAACGCATCCGTTGATTTTTTTGCAAACAAAGAAATTGCTAAATCAATATCAAGCTCAACCAATAGTTATTCTTGATGTCCCACTTTATTTTGAGTCAGGGATGGATAAGAAAGATATAGCTGACGGTGTTTTAGTGATTACTTTGCCTGAGAAAATGCAATTACAGCGTTTGAAGGAGCGGAATCATTTAACCGATGAAGAAGCAAGAATTCGGATGCAAAGTCAGTTGCCTATGGTCAAAAAAGAGCAATTGGCTGATTTTGTGATTGAAAATACTGGTACAATAAAAGAACTAGAGAATAAACTAGCACAATTATTGGTAAAGATTAGAGAAGAGGGATAGCTATGGAATGTCCAAATTGTCATCAAAATGCTTCTCGCGTTATTGATTCGCGGCCTAGTGATGAAAACCGGGCTATTAGACGGCGCAGAGAATGTGAAAATTGTGGTTTTCGCTTTACTACTTTTGAACGAGTGGAAACTGCTCCTTTGTTGGTAGTAAAAAATGATGGTACTCGTGAACCATTCAGTCGAAAGAAAATTTTGCACGGAGTAATGGCAGCCGGACAAAAACGGCCAATCAGTAGTGAACAATTTGAGCAATTGGTTGATCGTGTCGAAAATAAGATAAGAAAACAAGGCGTTAGTGAAATTTCATCTAAGAAGATTGGTCAGTATGTCATGGATGATTTGGCTAATTTGGATGACGTAGCTTATATTCGCTTTGCTTCAATTTACCGTGAGTTCAAGGATATGTCTAGCTTTATGAAGACAATGGAAGATATGATGGCCAAAAAAGGAAAGGGTAATTAGTCATGTTTGCAACGTCTGATCCTAAGCATCTTTATTATGTAGCCAACAAGATTACCCTTTTTCCAGAGAATGAGAAAATCTTGATTAAACTGTATCAGCCTTTGGTTGGCGCGGCGGCAATTGCCTTGTATCAGACTTTGATCAATGACTATGATCCATATGGTATTGTTTCTGATGCAAAGGGAATTTATTCACTACAGGAGCAACTTGATTGTAGTTTAAAAGATATGTTTCATTCTTTGCATAAACTGGAAGCCGTAGGTTTAGTGCAAACTTTTTTAGCGGATAATGTCTTCAATAATATCATTGTTTTTAAGTTATTACAGGTTCCTAGTGCAGACAAATTTTTTGCAACACCACTGCTAGCAAGTTTGTTGAAAGAAAAAGTTGGCAGCCCAACCTTTCATGACTTGAGTCATGCTTTTGCTAAGGAAGCAAAACTGCGTGAAAAGCCAATCAAGAATGCGCGCGATGTCTCAGCCAACTTTTTTGATGTTTTTCGCTTGCCAGGGGATGAAGCAATTAATCCATCTAATGAGGTAGTAGAAGCTGCGCAGGAAAATAAAGCGCCTGAGGTAGAAACTGCTGAAATTAATGCCCAGGATCCAATTGATTGGGATCTGATTAAAGATCAATATAATGTCTATCAAATTCCAGCTCAAGAAGTAGAAATTAAAAAGAACCAAATTCGGGGCTTAATACAGACATATAATTTATCGGAACAGGAATTTGTGGATGAGACTGTTCCCTGTTTGCATGGTACACATAAATTAAACATGCATGAAATTAGTAATACCATAGCAGAAAATTATAAACGATTGCATACTAGGGAAAACATTCAAAAACAAATTGAAGAAGGCAAAAAGCGCGCTATTGCGACTATCAAAGGTTTGGACGCTAATGATAGAAAACTGTTACTCGAAGCTAATGAAAATTCCCCATCTGAATTTTTATACAAATTAAAAACTGAAAAGGGTGGAATTGTAGCTCCAGGCGAAAACTATATTATTAATCAGCTGCACACGCAGTATGGCTTGCCGGAAGATTTGATTAATATTTTGATTCATACCTGTTTGACCTACGATACTGTTGTAACTTCTAATCGTGCTTATCGAATAGCTAATGATTGGCTGCAAGGTGGTATTAGTACTGGGGTACAAGCTCTTGAATATGTGAAGAAGCGTAAAGCCGATATTCTTAAAAAGAAAAATCGACAGTCATATCGACAAAATAAGCGAGTCGAAAAAGGTACCGATTGGAGCAAGAAAAAGGCTAAAAATGAAGGTATGTCAACAGAACAGCTGAAGGATATCTTTAAGGATCTGAAAAATAAGTAAATAGAGGGTAGGTGAAATAATGGAAGCAATTGGTGATTTGCTTAAAAAAATAGTTAAAGAGCGTAATTTAGGTAATGAGAAAGAACTGTTGAAAACTGCTTTACACGATCCAGATGTGCAAGCGTTTTTGCAGGCAAATAGGGAAAAAATAGATAAGGCGATGATTCGAAATAGTATGGCCAATATCTATGAATATTATGCGCAAAAACATAGTCAGAATCAGGTGCTGGCCGGTTATGCTCCGCAATTATTTTTGAACGGCAAAGTAATTGATGTACTTTACAAACCTACCGAGGCTAAGATTGTAGCAGATCAGCAACGAGCAGCCAAGCGGCGTCTTCATTTAATTGATCTGCCTGCTAAATTGCATGATGTTAATTTAAGTGATATTGAGGTTACAAATGATCGCCAGCAAGCTTTAACCCTGATTTATGATTTTTTGAAAAAGTACAAAGCTGATCCTCACCAACAAGGCCTTTATTTGTCGGGCGACTTTGGGATCGGGAAGACCTATATGCTAGCGGGACTTGCAAACTATGTAGCAACTAATTTTGATCGGAATGTTGTATTTTTACATGTTCCAACTTTTATTGCAGGTTTATCAAGTCATTTTGGTGATAACAGCTTGCAAGATGAGATCAGGAATTTAGCTGAATGCGATGTCTTAATTTTGGATGACATTGGGGCAGAAACATTAAGTCAGTGGTCACGTGATGACGTTTTAGGAGTAATTTTACAGGCAAGAATGGATAATGTTTTGCCAACCTTTTTCTCTTCTAATTTAGATATGGAAGCATTAGAGTCACACTTTGAGGAAACCCGTAATGCAACTGATCCAGTTAAAGCTAAAAGATTAATGCAACGAGTACGTTTTTTAGCTAAAGAAGTAGTAGTTTCCGGTCCTGATCGACGAAATTTTTCGCATTAATTTCAAAAAGTTCTTGCATCGTTCACTTTGATGCGTATAATTGAAGTTAATTAAACGAGACATGATGATGTTCGGCTCAGAGAGAAGGACCTAGTTCTGGAAGTTCTTCATTAGAAAATCACCCCAATCGTTTATTCCCAAAATTGAATTTTAAGAGGCTGGATACCTTTATCAATCTATACGAGAGGTTAGACGTACGCTAACCTGAATTTTGGGTGGAACCACGCAATTAACACGTCCCAGTGCTTTTATTAGCACTGGGATTTTTTTATTGGAGGTAAAAATATGAGTTTTTCAATTACTTTGCCAGACGGTTCAAAGAAAGATTTTGATAAGGCTGTTTCAGTTAAGGAAGTAGCTTCATCAATCGCTACATCTCTTGGAAAAGCTGCCGTTGGTGCTAAAGTAAATGGCGTTGTTAAGCCACTTGATTATGAAATTGACAATGATGTTGAAGTTGCTATTCTTACTGACAAGGATGAAGAAGGCTTAGACATTTTAAGAGCTACTGCTGCTTTTGCACTTGAAGCAGTTGCTAAGAACAAGTACCCAGAACTTCGTTTGGGTCAACATGTTGCTGATGAAGGCGGCTTTTACGTAGATACTGACAAAGATGACCAAATTAAGGTTACTGAATTGCCAGAACTTGAAAAGGCTATGGAAAAATTAGTTAAGAGTGGTCAAGCAATTGAACATGTTGTAATGGACAAGTCAGAACTTGAAGATATTTTCAAGGATGACCCTTACAAGACTGATCTTTTGAAGAAAATTGATGCTGACAAGGTTGATGCTTACAAGTTAGGTGATTTCGTTGACTTTGGCTTTGATGCTTTATTGCCAAACACTGGTAAGATTAAGCACTTCAAGCTTTTGTCAGTTGCTGGTGCTTACTGGCTTGGTAAATCATCCAACCCAATGCTTCAAAGAATCTTCGGTACTGCTTTCTTCAAGGAAGCTGCTTTGAAGGATGACTTAAAGCGTCGTGCAGAAATTAAGGAACGCGACCACAGAACTATCGGTCGTGACCTTGACCTCTTCTTCGTTGATCCTAAGGTTGGTGCAGGTCTTCCTTACTGGATGCCAAAGGGTGCTACTATTCGTCGTGTTGTTGAACGTTACATCATTGACCGTGAAGTTGCTGACGGTTACCAACACGTTTATACTCCAGTATTAATGAACCTTGATGCTTACAAGACTTCAGGTCACTGGGCACACTACCGTGATGACATGTTCCCACCAATGGATATGGGTGATGGCGAAATGCTTGAACTTCGTCCAATGAACTGTCCTTCACATATTCAAATTTATAAGCACCACATTCGTTCATACCGTGATTTACCACTTCGTGTTGCTGAACTTGGTATGATGCACAGATATGAAAAGTCAGGTGCTTTGTCAGGTCTTCAACGTGTACGTGAAATGACTTTGAATGATGGCCACACTTTTGTTGCCTTGGATCAAGTTCAAACTGAATTCGCTAAGATTTTGAAGTTAATCATGGACGTATACAAGGACTTCGATATTACTGATTACTACTTCAGACTTTCATACCGTGATCCAAAGAATACTGACAAGTACTTTGCAAATGACGAAATGTGGGAAAGAAGTCAAAAGATGCTTAAGGGTGCTATGGATGACCTTGGCCTTGACTATGTTGAAGCTGAAGGTGAAGCAGCATTCTACGGTCCTAAGCTTGATATTCAAACTAAGACTGCTTTGGGTAATGACGAAACTATGTCAACTATCCAACTTGACTTCATGCTTCCAGAAAGATTTGGCTTAACTTACGTTGGTCAAGATGGTGAAGAACACCGTCCAGTTATGATTCACCGTGGTATTGTTGGTACTATGGAAAGATTCATTGCTTACCTTACTGAAATTTACAAGGGTGCATTCCCAACTTGGCTTGCTCCAGTTCAAGTTAAAATTATCCCAGTTAACCTTGATGCTCATGGTGAATATGCAGAAAAGGTTCGTCAAGAACTTGCTAAGCGTGGCTTCAGAGCAGAAGTTGATACTCGTAACGAAAAGATGGGTTACAAGATTCGTGAATCACAAACCCAAAAGGTACCTTACACTTTGGTGTTAGGTGACGAAGAAATGAAGAACGGTAGCGTAAACGTACGTCGTTACGGTACTGACGAAGAAATTTCTAAGAGCCTTACTGATTTTATTAATGAAATTGATGCAGATGTTAAGTCATACTCAAGAGAAAATTAATTAATATAATTAAAAAATAAAATAAAAAAACGTATGCTATGCCAGGTCTAATTAAGATGGCTTTATTGCATACGTTTTTTTGGTAAAGCTAATGTAATTGATTTTTTACGTTTGTAAGTAAGAAGTAAAAGAACTGTCATCCCCTTTAACTTTTATGAAATATTTTAATGAAATAATGAAAATAGGAGTTATATAAGGAAAGGTGATAAACTTGAAAAATAAGCTCATTATATTTATGACAACTGCGCTATTCATGTTAGCTATTATTGTAATGGGTCAAAATAGAGTAGATGCTGCATCCTGGGGAGCTAAGAATTTATTTACTACACCAAAGGAAACTCGCGGAACATGGTACTATAAGCAAGAAGGCAAAATAAAGAAGCTTAAAATTACAACGCATACATTTAATAAAATCAAATTATATAAAATGTTGAGCAGTAATCAAGCGATTAAGTGGACTAAAAAATTAGCTAAAACTGATAAAAAGTCGGGGTATAAATTAGCTCAAAAAGTTGGTACCTCTCAATACGAAGCTACTGATTTTAAATTTTATAAAACAGCAGGTTTTGCTGCCAATGGTTGGCTTTCTAGTGATAGAGCTGATTCAGGACACACTTATGTTGCTATAAAGAAAAAAGATAAAAGTAATAATGATAAAGTAGATGCACTGCGAGTAGGAAATGGAGCAGATAATTCATTTTTATATTATTGTTATAAGAGCAAAAAATTAATCAAATAAGTTATAATAATTTTATTGATGTGTTCAACTACATTTTTATATTTTTGCACTGAAATCTTAATTCAGTGCTTTTTTCATAAGGATTAGACTAAATAAGATGATAATACGCCAGCGAAAAAATTATTTAACTTCTCAATTTTTATCTAAGATTAGTGCCGATGGGACTTTAAATATTGAAAATTTAATTGTCCTGACTTGTGCAATTTTTATTGCAAGTGTTGGACTAAATGTTAATTCAACAGCTACTATTATTGGCGCAATGTTGATTTCTCCTCTGATGGGACCACTACTAGCAATTGGCACAGGTCTTGCTTTATATGATGTTCACTTACTGCGTAAAGGAACAATTTCATTATTAGCAGAAATTATTATCAGTTTAGCTGCATCTACAATTTATTTTCATTTTTCTCCTTTGACTTATGCTAGTCAAGAGATTATTGCACGAACTTCACCAACAATCTGGGATGCGATGATTGCGTTTTTTGGAGGGGTCGCTGGAATAATCGGAGCTCGCAAAAAAGAAGCAAATAATATTGTACCTGGTGTAGCGATTGCAACAGCCTTAATGCCACCGGCTTGTACGATAGGGTATTCAATTGCGGCAGGTAATCTTAAATATTTTTTAGGATCAAGCTATTTATTTTTGATTAACTGTGTTTTCATAATTTTGACTGCATTCATGGGTGTAAAAATTATGAAGTGGTTAAGTTATTCTACTAAGCAATCTAAGTTGTTTTTCTTGCACAAGCCGACCTTTAAAGAGTTTGTGATAATTTTAGTAGTAATTATTTTAATTATTCCTAGTATCTTGTCAGCTAATCAGATGGTGAATAAAACTCTAGTAGATCAAAATGTTCAAAATCTTGTTGTTAATGAATTAGGCAATGTTAATTTAATTAAGGAAAATGTTGATACGCAAGGAAAAATAATTAATCTTACAGTTTCAGGCGATAAAATTAACGCTAAGAAAATTCAAGCGGCTAAAGCGAATTTGACGAAATATGACCTGGAAGGTTATTCACTGAATATTGTGCAAGTAGCTCAGGTTAATCCAAATGCAGAAAATCAATTAGATCGACAAGTAAATAATATTATTAATCAGCGTCAGCATGAACAAGATCAAGCTGATGAAAAACGTCAACAAGAACAAGAAAAACGTAATCAAAAAATTCGCAAACTGTCATCTGCAATTTCTTCCGTTACTGCAGTTAGTGATAATAAAAATAAGCAAATTACTTTGATAGAGTTAAAAAAGCCGTTATCTAAGAAGAGAAAAAACGCATTAGTAAGACAAATAAAAGATAAATATCCAAATATTAATTTAGTGGAATTTGTTCAAGAAAATATTAAAAATTAGAAGAAACTGTCAAATTTTTTGTGTAAATAGATTTTTCTCGTAGATTGATTTTTTAATCTTTTATTTAATCAAAGTAGGATTCTAAGGTATCCTGAACCTGACCAAAGCCTTTGTGGATTCGATTGAAATAGCGTTCGTTGTAGCTCATTGCTTGAATGCCAATAAAAGTATCAAGTGACTGTTCATTTGGAAACTCTGCTTTAGGTTTAGCTTTACGCTTGATAACGTTGTTAAAGGATTCGATCATATTGGTGAAGTAAATTGAAGCCCTGATCTGTTTAGGATAGCTGTAAAAGACCAGCAGATCAGGCTCAATCTCTTTGAGATTTCTGATGACATGGTTGTACGCTCTGTTCCACTTGTCATGGAAGGCGTGCAAGACTTTGATCGCAGCTTCTTTATTTGGCTGTTGATGGATTTGCTTGAATTCATTCATGATATTTTCGCGATCATCTACGCGTACTTTAGCGCAGATATTGCGCATGACATGTACCAGACAGCGTTGAAAATGAGCTTTGGGATATGTTTTTTCCAGTACCGTCTTCATGCCCACAACGCCATCTGAAAGAAAGAGCTCAACCTGCTCTAGACCGCGAGACTTCATGTCTTAAAGCATTTCCGTCCAATTCTCGACGTTTTCGCTGGGAGCAATGCGGTAATCGATGACTTCCTTGTGGCCATTAGGCTTGATGCCAATGGCAATATAAACTGCTTCACGATCAAAAGTTATACGACGCAAAGGAATGTAAGTTGCGTCCAAATAAATACAGAAGAACTTATCGCTAAGCTTGCGTTGATGATAAGCCTCAACTTTTGGAATCATCTGCTTGGAGATGTTAGATACCTGAGCTGGGCTGTAGTGACTGCCGTACATCTTTTCAATTAAATCGGCTATTTCTCTGGTGGTTACGCCTTTGGAATATAGCTTGATAATCATGCTTTCCAAGACATCGGAGTGCTGCCTGTAGTCAGGCAGCGTGTGCTGATGAAACAGGCCGTTGCGGTCCCTAGGCACCTGAATTTCAATCTCGCCAAATTGCGTATCAATCTTGCGAAAGTAAGCACCATTGCGAGAATTACCAGTATTCCAGCCAGCTCTGGCATAAGGATCATAACCTAAAAACGCAGTCAGTTCAGCCTCTAATAGGTCATTAACTGCTTGCTGGAGTTCTTCTTTCTGTATGTGTTTTTTTGTTCAAACCAATCATACGAGAAAGGAACTCCTTTTTCTAATGTTTTAAGAAATTAATTTAAGGAATTATTCATCCTTACACAAACTATTTTACAGTCTCGCACAATTATGTGCCTAGAGAACTTTTAGGTAACCTAGTCGACAAACATTTTATGTAAATTGGCTAATTTTTATTCCTTCACTTGCTTTGTTTGTTCATTTATTGGGCAAGTAGGATGTTTAACATTATAGTTAGTCTGATTTACGTATCCCCAAGCACACATAACATCTAGTATTGGAAATAAAGTTTTACCATAATCAGTAATACTATATTCTACTTGAACTGGAACTGTAGGAATTACTGTACGTTTGATAATTTTATCAGCTTCTAATTCTCTTAATTGTGCTGTTAAGGTTTTCTTTGGTGCGCTATCTAAATAACGGAGGATTTCACTATAGTGTTTTGTACCATTTTCTTGTAAATAATGTAAGATCAAAGGCTTCCATTTTCCGCCAATGACATCTAAAGTTACCTGAATTTCACTTAATACTGCTTTTTTTGTCATATTTTTACCTTTAAATTCAAATCCTATTACGTGTTAATATTATGCAAATAATTTAGTAATTTCAAATAATTTGGTAACCATTCACCTTAGAAAACTTACCATTCACCGATTTTTTATGGCAAAAAAATTAGAATTATCTATACTAATAATCAAATGAAGGAGGGGTGATCTTGAAAGTAAAATTCAATATTGATGAAAGCTTACCTGAAGAAAAAGCTGAGTTTTGGCTACATAGAATGACAGATAAAATTAGTCAGATTGCTAATGAGCTGACTAATAAAAAGGGGTTCATCTGGTGTCTTCGTCGAGGGGACGAATATCCAGTAAAATTTAGTGAAATCTATCTGGTACAGGTGGAAAATGATAAAACTTACGTGTATACGGAGCAAGATACCTATTTGTATAAAGGACGTTTGTATCAAGTGCAAAAAGTACTGCCGTCAGATTTCGTGACAGTATCAAGAAGCGCGTTGCTTAATTATCATCAGTTAGATCATTTGCAAATTCTGAGTAATGGTAATATTGATGCTATTTTGAATAATGAGTTACATGTGCAAATCTCACGACGAAGGATTAAAGAATTGAAAGAGAGGCTAGGATTATGAAACATGCTCGATATATGCTGGATAGTGGTTTGATGGGAATTGGAATTGGTATGACCTGGTTTGCAGTGGACCTATTAGTTTCTTCTAACTGGAAAAATTTAGAAACGGCAAAATTGTCAGCTGTTAATTTTTTGTTTTGGTTAATAGTATCTTTCTTAATAGGTGTCTTTTTTTATTTTGCAGGTTGGATTTTTAATAATGATTCTTGGTCTTTGAGAACACAAATTGTAGTCAATTTCTTTGTTTGTTTAGTAGCATGGGTACTTTTCAATTTAATTATCAATAGTTTTAGCTATTCTTGGTCTTTACTAATGACTACAGTTATCAGTTTTATCATTATGTACACTATTGCTTATGGCACTTATTTCTTTCATTTATGGCATGAGGTTAATCAAATTAACAAAAAATTAAAGAAAAATGGTGAGTAAAATGACGGCATTATTAACAGTAGACAAATTATCAAAAACTTATCAAGCAACAAACAAAAAAGCAGTAAAAGATATTTCTTTTACAGTAGATCATAGCGATATAGTGGCTTTTCTTGGACTAAATGGTGCGGGCAAGACGACAACTTTAAAGATGATTTTGAATTTAGTTAGTCCTGATCATGGAAAAGTATATTTTGAGGGGAAAGAGATGACCAATAGCAATTTATTGCTCCTAAAAAATACGGGAGTTCTTTTGGAAGGCTCGCGGAATATGTTTTGGTCCTTGTCACCGATTGAGAATTTTATTTATTGGGGTGGCCAACGAGGTTTATCTAGAAAAGAAGCGGAGCATAATGGCCTTCAATTGCTAAAGAAGTTTGGTCTGTTAGATAAAAAAGATACGACGATTACCAGTTTAAGTCGCGGGATGCAACAAATAGTAGGGATCTGTTGCGCAATGATTGCGCAGCCAAAATTACTGATATTAGATGAGCCGACCTTAGGGTTAGATCTTAAATCAGCTCAAATAGTAATTAATATTTTGAAAGAACTAAGTGCCGATGGCGTGGGAGTCTTGATTACTACTCATCAATTAGGTTTTGCTCAAAAAGTGGCTCAAAAAATTTTATTGATCAATCAGGGAGAGCTAGTCTTTTCAGATAATATGAAAGAAAGCCTGGTCAGATTGAATAAATGGACGATTTTGGAATTTACCTTGTCACAATCACTTACTGCTAAGGAAAAAGAAAAAATATCAACTTATTGTAATTTGACAAAAAAGCAGGCTGATCGTTATCAATTAGAAGTTAAATGCCAAAATGATTTACCAAAAGTGCTTCAGTTATTAGGAGAATTACCGATTAGTCAGGTCCAAACTAAAAAGAGAAATTTAGAAGATATATTTGAATACTACACAGGAGAAGAATAATGACGAGTTTAAAAGCTGAGTTCTGGCGACAAATGTGGCTGTATAAAAGATATTCATTTAGTTACTTTTCAGACTTTATTTTGCTAATCATGATGTTTATAGCTATCTTTCTTGGAGGTACCTTAGTAGGCGGCGGGGTAATTGGAACTTCACTGAATGCCTTGGTCATTGGCTATATTTTGTGGACTTTAATCCAGAACACAATTAGTCAAATGGGGATGACTATGACCAACCAAATGCAAAATGGTATTTTAGAGCAACAGTTTTTGATGCCAATTTCTGCTAGAAGATTATTTCTTAATAAAAGCATAGTTAATATCATTATTTCGGCGGTGCAGGCAGTGTTAGCATTAATAATCATTATGTTGCTAACTGATCATTGGATTAAATTTCCTATTGTTCTGGTTGTTCCTTTCTTGTTAGCTTTGGTGACTACTACTGGTTTAGGATACTTAGTTGTGAGTTTGATTTTGCATTTTAAGCGAATTGGCAGTACTTTAGCAATTTTTCAATATGTATATTTGGGAATTTTACTAATTAATTTTGAAAATTATTCTTTGGGAGTTAAGTGTTTATTTTGTCTTTTACCTATTTCTCCCATGGTTAGCTGGATGAGACTAGCTGTTAACCAACATCCCTACAGTCTAGGCTTTTACTTAGCTGCTTCTTTGTTTAACGCCGTGCTTTGGTTAATAATTGGACTGATCATGTTTGAAATTACTAATCGTAATGTGAGAAAAAACGGATCGTTAGCATTATACTAAGAGTTAAATTGATGAATAAGAGAAATAAATATGATTACAACAAAAATAATTGATTCACAGCACAAAGTAGATATTAATATTCTTAATGAGCCATTTAAATTATTCGGACAAATTTTGGTTTCTTATAATAACGGTAAATGGGATTATCAATTAAAAAAGTATTCATCAGAAAAAGTTACAGAAATGTGCTTTCCTGACGAAAATTATGACTATGATGCAATGAAAGAGAGTACATTCATTGGTGCATATGATGGTAAAAATTGTATTGGATTAGCAATTTTACAACCAGGATTTTTTAAATATATGTATTTATCTGATCTTAAAGTGAATAAAAACTATCGTGGCCAGCATGTGGGCAAAAGTTAATAGCTAAGGCAAAGGAAATTGCCAAAGAAAATGACTATGCTGGACTTTACACACAAGGGCAAGATAATAATCCTGGTGCATGTTTATTTTATTTACATACAGGTTTTTATGTTGGCGGATTGGATACTAATGTTTATCGCCATACCAAGCAAGAGGGGAAAGCAGATATCATTTTTTATTGTGAGGTTGATTAATGATTTTGAGAAAACTGTAATATCGTGTTGACGCAGGTGAGATAAACGGGTATAATTCTACTAGTTGAGAACAAGAAGAAGCACCCGCTTCTCGCCTAAGTTAAGTAAACCTCTAGGCTGATCGATAATTTCTGTTGATTAAAGGCGGGTATGAATCTTATAACCCGCCTTTTTCTTGTCCTCAAATTAACACGGAGGTGAACAGTTATACCAAGAAGTTTAATCCTAAACGAAAGAATTCGCGCTCGCGAAGTTCGTTTAATCGATGAAGATGGTCAGCAAGTTGGTGTGATGAGCAAGAGTGATGCTTTGCGTCGTGCAAGCGATGCGGGGCTTGATTTAGCTTTGATCTCACCCAATGCTAAGCCACCTGTAGCACGTATCATGGATTACGGGAAGTACCGCTTTGAACAACAAAAGAAGCTTAAGGAAGCCCGTAAGAATTCCAAGATAGTTAGTGTCAAAGAAATTCGTTTGAGTCCAACTATTGAAGGCAACGACTTCGAAACTAAACTTAAGCACGTTCGTAAGTTCATTTCTAAAGAAGGAGCTAAGGTTCGCGTCTCAATTCGTTTTAGAGGTCGTGCCATCACTCACAAGGAATTAGGTCAACAAGTACTTGAAAAAATGGCTGAAGCAACCTCAGACATTGCTAATGTAATTAGTAAGCCTAAGATGGAAGGTCGTTCAATGTTCTTGATGCTTGCACCTAAGAGTGATAAGGACAAAAAGAAAAAGTAGTTAATTGGAGGAAATAGAAATATGCCAAAGATGAAAACACACCGCGCTTCTGCTAAGCGTTTTAAGAGAACTGCAAATGGTGGTTTAAAGCGTCACCACGCATTTACTGGTCACCGTTTCCACGGTAAGACAAAGAAGCAACGTCGTCACTTGAGAAAAGCTGCTATGGTTTCAAAGAGTGATATGAAGCGTATCAAGCAAATGGTTGCTCAAATGCACTAATACTTGTTCTTAATTAAGACAGACTATAGTAGGAGGAATTTTAAATGCCAAGAGTTAAAGGTGGAACAGTAACACGTCAACGTCGTAAGAAGATCATGAAGCTTGCCAAGGGTTACCGTGGCGCAAAGCACATGCAATTTAAGGCTGCAAGCACTCAATTATTCGTTTCATACAAGTACGCATTCCGCGACCGTAGAAGACGTAAGAGTGAATTCAGAAAGTTATGGATTGCTCGTATTAACGCAGCTGCAAGACAAAACGACATTTCATACTCTAAGTTAATGCACGGCTTGAAGTTAGCTGGTGTTGACATGAACCGTAAGATGTTAGCTGATATTGCCTACAACGATTCAAAGACTTTTGCACAATTAGCAGAAACTGCTAAGAAGGCTTTGAACTAATAACAAAAGAAATAAGCTGGGGAAATTTTCCTAGCTTATTTTTTTATCTATTTTTGAATTAATGCCCGTAATCTGATTTTTTCATCTGGCGTGGTAAAGGCTGCGTCAACCGCGTTGAGATAAAGAGTGGTTTCTTCTTCAGGAGTTAAGGCAGTTTTTTCTTCAAGTAGCTGGTATTCATGCGGTAAATTGGTATTGGAAACGGTCATATCGTCAGAATTTAGTGTGACTTTCATTCCCATGTGCAATAATTTTTTTATTGGGTAAGAATCGATCTGATCAAAAGCTTTGGTGTTCATATTTGAAGTGGCGCAACATTCCAATATGATTTGGTGATCAATCAGATATTGGGTAAGTGCTGGATCTTCAGTGCAGCGAATGCCATGGCCGATCCGTTTCGCGCTAATTTTTAATGCTTGACGGATTGAATCAGGTCCTGCAGCCTCACCAGCATGGATGGTATAAGGAACGTGTAATTCTTGGGCACGATTGAAAAAATGCTGGTAGTTAATGTTAGGGATCGGGCCTTCCGTACCAGCTAGGTCAAGGCCAACAACGCCATGACCTAAAAATTCTTTCGCTAGCTCAACCGTTTCCATGTTTTCTTTTTCATTGTGGGCGAAGCGCATCAAACAGAGAATTAAACCAGCGTGTAATTCAGGCTGATCTTTGGCTGCTTTTTGTTTTTGATAAAACTTCGTAATACCGCTGACTGCTGCAGCGATTACTTGTCTTTGCGTTAAACCATTTTTAGTATGTAATTGCGGTGCAAAGCGGATCTCGGCGTAGACTAGACCTTGTTGTTTTAATTCGCAAAGAAGATCAAACACAATCATCTCCAGATCATGCTTTGTCTGCATTAACTGGTTAGGTAAGTCAAACTTTTCCAAAAATTGTTCCAAGCTAGCGCAAGAATTATCAACTGACAATTCTTGCCGCAATTTTTGATCAGTTAACTGTGGCATGTGATGTTCCTGCATTAACTTCTTAACAGTAGCAACTGGGACAGAACCGTCGAGGTGAAGGTGTAAATCGATGAATTTTCTCATGGTGATCCTTTCTGTTGATTGATGATTTTGCTTAAATTGTTTAGTATTGTAACACTTTTTCATCAGAAAAAAACAAAAATTTCTAAAGCAAACCCATTTTTGATATGATATAAGGTGATAAAAAATGGAGGAAATTAACAGTTAAAAGATAGACAAGATACAAAGATCTGTTCAGAAATATAAAACATAGAAGCAGGTCAAAAACTAAAAATTTAATATTTTGTTCGCTTGTATTTATTTCACTCTTTGCTAAATTTATGTTTGTATTGGAGGTGAAACAAATGATCAAGGCTCAAGTAGTCGAATTAAAACCTAACAAGACCATGCAACAAGAGCTGGATAAGCTTTGTGATTATCGCAGATATTGCTGGAATCAAGCTTTAGCCACTTGGCAAGACATGTATGAAGCACGAACCTTAGATAAGGATAATAATCCCAGTCCAAATGAGCGCAGAATACGTGATGAGCTAGTCGATAATAAGGCAGACTGGCAGTTTGCTCTGTCTGCTAGATGCTTGCAATTAGCAGTCAAAGATTTGGCTAATGCTTGGAAGAATTTCTTTGATAAGGCACAGCCTGATTGGGGAAAACCACATTTCAAATCAAAGAAGGCCCCGCGACAAGGCTTTAAGACTGACCGGGCTAAAGTGGTTAATGGTAAGCTACGCTTAGACAAGCCCAGAGGCATTAAAACCTGGTTCGATATTCCAACATATGAAGTTTTAAAAATGAAGCAAATTAAAGTTGCTAGTGTCTTTAGAGAAAGAGGACATTATTATGCCGCTCTTTCTTATGAAGAAGAAACTTTGGTAAAGCCTAGAACAGGTAGAAAGACAGCTGTTGATGTTAATGTGGACATTTCAACTACACTGGGGGCAAAATCAATGTTTTGCCATCAAGATTGCAAAAACTATACAAGCGCATTAAGCATTATCAGAGAATGCTGGCTAAGAAAAGACGGGCTAATGGCAAGTTAGCTGGCCAAAGCAATAATTACGTGCAAGTGAGAACCAAACTGCAACGTGATTATCGTAAAGTAGCCAACATTCAAAACGATCTTTTGCAAAAATTCACTACAAAATTGGTTAATAATTATGATCAAATAGTGATTGAAGACTTAGCCGTTAAACAAATGATGATGACGCACGTCGCTTCAAAAGGCATGCAGAGATCATTATTCAGTAAGTTTAGACAGATATTGACTTATAAATGTGAGTGGTATGGCAAAGAATTAATCTTGGCTGATAAAACATATCCATCAACCCAAAGATGTGCTAATTGTGGTTATGTTAAAAAAGGTGATGAAAAAATCACTTTGCAAGGCAACCAAAAACATCACACTAAGCACAATGAGTATATTTGTTATGAATGCGGTTATACTAATGATCGTGATGATAATGCAGTGTTAAATCTTTTAACTTTAGCAAAATAATGAAAACGGGGCTGGCTAAGCCCTTAAGCTGCAAGAGTTAGTCAATGCGATTACTCCTAGATTGGAATATTGGAATACTAATGATGACAGCAGTAAATAAAGCGAAGAAAGGAAGGACTATATTTCTTTCTGATATGTAAAAAATATACATTCTTCTACATATTTCTATGTTTTATATAGCAGTGTTGATATGCTTTTTAGACCAAAATATACAATTGATACGATTTACAATCTGGACCCCCAGAAGTTGAATGAAATGGACATTAAGGCGGTTTTTTCAGACCTAGATAATACATTGCTCGCCTGGAATAAATTTGAAACTGCCAAAGAAATGGATAATTTTAATCAAAAGTTAGCCAAGGCGGGAATCACTCTCGTGGTCATTTCTAACAATAATGCTCAAAGAGTGGGCAAGGTACTTGATCCTTACCATATCGAATTTGTCGCTAAGTCACGTAAGCCATTGCCATTTGCGATCACCAAGAAGCGCGAAGCAATGCATTTGCAAAAAGATCAGGTTATGATGGTTGGCGACCAACTAATCACTGACATGCAAGCAGGGAATTTGGCTGGCGTGAAGACTGTTCTAGTTAAGCCATTAGTTGAAACTGATAAGTGGAATACGAGAATCAATCGTTTCTTTGAAAAAATTATCTTTTTCTTCCTGGGTTTATCACATCGAGTAACATTTAAGAAGGAGCTATCAAATGGATGAGGATATTATTTGTATCGGCTGCGGTGCCAAGCTGCAATCCGATGATCCTGAAAAAGCAGGTTATCTGCCAAAAAGTGCACTAGATAAGGCAAAGCAAGAAGAAAATGCGGATGTTTATTGTCAACGTTGCTTCAGATTGCGCCATTATAACGAAATCATGCCAGTTGATTTGAACAACGATGATTTTTTAGCTTTGCTTAACTCTTTAGGACAAAAGAAAGCTTTAATTGTTAATGTAGTTGACTTATTTGATTTTTCAAATTCTTTGCTATCATCATTGAAGCGTTTTGTTGGAAATAATGATTTTATTTTAGTTGGTAATAAATTTGATCTATTTCCTAAAAACTCTAAGCAAAGTAAGATTAAGGATTGGATGAGACAAGAAGCTAACCGAATGGGGCTTTATCCTAAGGAAATCTTCTTGGTTTCAGCTAAAAAGAAGTTGAACTTGGAAGATTTGATCGCTTATATTAATAAGCAATCGCAAGACAAAGATGTCTATTTTGTAGGGACAACTAATGTTGGTAAGTCAACTTTAATCAATGCCATTATTGACATGATGGGTGATATTCAAGACCTGATCACCGCTTCACGCTTTCCTGGAACTACTTTAGACAAAATTGAAATTCCTCTAGAAAATGGTCACTTTTTGATTGATACGCCCGGGATCATGACCGAGAATCAATTGGCTACGCACTTAAATGCTAAGGATTTGGAGCTGGTCTCACCTAAGAAGCCTTTAAAGCCAGCTACTTACCAATTATTGCCTGGTAATACTTTATTCTTAGCTGGTTTGGGACGGATTGATTATCTCAAGGGCGAATCGACTAGCTTTACTGTTTACGTTGCTCGTGGAATGTATATTCACCGTACTAAGACAGCTAATGCGGATGACTTTTATAAAAAGCATAAAGGTGAATTGTTATCCCCACCAGCTGCAGATGATGAAATGGCATCACTAAAGGGTCAAGAATTTAGAACGGAATATAAGAGTGACCTTTTATTTGGTGGAATTGGTTTTGTGACTGTACCCAAGGGATGCGTTGTTAAGACTTACACACCAGATGGGATTGGTTTAGGTATTCGTCGTGCATTGATTTAGAGGTTTGCATATGGTTAATCCAAAATGTATTGAAAAAATGCCAACTGCTAAAGTTGAAGCAGAATTGGAACAAGAACAAGGTAAAGGTCGTCAGATTGGGATTATGGGTGGTACCTTTAATCCGGTGCATATTGCGCACTTGGTAGCGGCAGAGCAAGCAATGACTAAGTTGAAGCTGGATGAGGTCTGGTTTATTCCGGATAATATTCCACCGCATAAAAATGCTCCGCTGACTTCTGCTAAAGATCGGGCAACGATGCTTGATTTAGCTACGCGCGATAATCCTAAGTTTAGGGTAAAACTATTGGAATTGTTCCGAGGCGGCGTTTCTTATACTGTGGATACTATGCGTTATCTCAAGGAAAAAGCACCTCAGAATGACTATTATTTGATTATGGGCAGTGATCAGGTTAACAGTTTCCATACTTGGAAGGAAGCTCCGACCCTGGCTAAGCTAGTAACATTGGTCGGAATTCGTCGTCCAGGTTATCCACAAGATCCGCAATATCCCATGATTTGGGTTGACGCACCAGATATTCGCCTAAGTTCGACTGCTATTCGTCGCAGTGTCGCAACTGGCACTTCAATTCGTTACTTGGTACCAGAAGCCGTCAGAGAATATATTGAAGAAAAGGGGCTTTACCTTGACGAAACTAATTTTTAAAAATACTTATTCACCATTCTCTAGTGAACAAATTGTTGCTAAAGAAAAGGCAAACATGAAGAAAAAACGTTTTGAACATTGTGTTCGTGTTAGTGAAACTGCACGTAAGTTGGCTAAGTTAAATGGATATGATGAAGAAAAAGCAGCCTTAGCTGGCTTTGTTCATGATTATGCCAAGCAGGTACCGGTAGAAGAGTATCGTAAGGTAATTAAGGAACAGGATTTTGATCCAGATTTGCTTAATTGGAATCGGGCCATCTGGCATGGCATTGTGGGGATTTTCTTTATTGAACGTGATTTAAAAATTAGGGATCCTGAGATTTTAACTGCCGTACGTCGTCATACGACTGGTGATACTAAGATGACTACATTAGATAAAATTATCTTTGTAGCTGATTTTATTGAACCCGGACGAGATTTTCCAGGAGTTGAAGAAGCGCGCAAAGTTGCTTATGCTAGTCTTGATGAAGGGGTAGGCTATGAATTGCAGCACACCTTAGAGTTTTTAATTGAAAATAAAAATAAAGTATATCCTCGTACTTTAGAAGCATACAATGTATGGGGAATTAAGTAATAAAAAGGAGAAAAATATTGACTAGTCAAGAAATTTTAGATTTTACTACCCAAGCAATTAGTGACCGTCATGGTGAAGATACTGAAGCTTACGATATGCGTGGAATCAGTATTTTAGCTGATTACTATGTCATTACCAGTGCAGGCTCTAATCGTCAATTACATGCGATCGTTAACTCAATTGTTGATGCGGCTCACGAAAACAACTACACTGACTACCGTATTGAAGGTACCAGAGATTCTAACTGGCTTTTGCTCGATTTAGGTGATGTTGTAGTCAACGTCTTTACTAAGGAAGCACGTGAATTTTATAACTTGGAAAAGCTATGGGCTAACGGTAAGCAAGTTGAATTGAAGGAAGATTAAGCAATGAGTGTTGTTGGGATTATTGCGGAATTTAATCCTTTCCATAGTGGACATGAGTTCTTACTAAATCAAGCACGCTTGGTTGCTGGTAATGATCCAATTGTGGTGCTCATGTCTGGTAACTACGTGCAACGTGGTGAGATGGCGATTATGAGCAAGTGGGAGCGGGCTAAGGTGGCTTTGCAATCTGGTGCCGATTTGGTATTTGAAACACCATTTTCAACGGTAGTGGAACCAGCTGATCTTTTTGCTCTCGGAAACATTGAACAACTTGCTAAATTAGGCGTAACTGATTTAGTCTTTGGTGTAGAAGATGCTAACCTGAATTTTGCTTATTTGGGCAAAAGAATTGCGGAAATTCCCCAGAATCACATGGATTTTAGAGATTATAGCCAAACTTATTCAACACAATACAACCAAATGGTAGCGCATGAAGTAGGCTATGAAGTTAATCAGCCAAATGCTATTTTGGGGCTAGCGTATTCAGTAGCTAATCATAATTTAGGTTCACCATTAAACCTGCATCCGGTCAACCGAATTGGAGCAGGACATGATGACCTTTTACAAAGAGAAAAAGTTGTCCAAAGTGCTAGTGCGATTCGAAACTTATTATTGCATGGTGAAGATACAAAAAATTTAAAGTATTGGATGCCTAAAGCAGAAGCAATGGTGTTAGCTGAGCAGAAAATTTATCCTAATTGGAATTTGCTATACCCATTTTTGAAGTATCGAATTGAATCATCTTCAGTTGAAGAATTGCGTCATATTTATCAAATGAGCGAAGGGCTTGAATATAAGATGAAACAAGAGATTCATTTAGCCCGCGATTTTACAGAATTTTTGCGGCATATCAAGTCCAAGCGTTATACTTATTCCCGTTTGCGCCGTTTGAGCTTATATACTTTGCTTAATGTCACTCAGGATGATATATTGGCTAGCTTTAATCATGAGTCTTTGATGCTCTTAGGCTTTAGTAAGGTAGGTCGCAAATATTTAAAGCAACAGCGCAAGGAATTTCAGACAGAAATCGTCTCTAAAGTTGATAAAAGAAGTGCTAAGAACGGCTCTTTAGCTTTACAAGTTAGGGTAGACCGTTTATTTGAACAAATAATGGGCGTTGATCAAAACTTTGGTCGACGGCCAATCGAGGTGTAAAAATGTTAGAACTTAGTTTTTCTAGGATTCAAAATTCCAAGGAACCATTAACTCACATTGAACGTGATTTGGAAATGCGTCCAGAATTTTTTAAGCGTAGTAAAGATCTACTAATTGATGCGAAAAATGTAAAAGTGAGCGGTGACTTGTTCTATCAAGAACCATTTGTGACTGGCAGTTTTCATGTGATCGCTGATCTGGTTGTGCCATCAAGCAGAAGCCTTAAGCCGGTAGACTATCATGAAGATTTTACTTTTACTGAAAACTACCTTGATCGTAAGCCAACCAAGGAAGAATTGGAAGAAAACGATACTATTGTACAAGTTGAGAATGACCAAATTGACTTGCAAACAGCGGTAGAAGATAATATTTTACTCCGTATCCCAACTACTATTTTGACTCCTGAAGAAAAAGAAAAGAATATTTTTCCAGAGGGTCAAGGTTGGGAAGTCGTTTCTGAAGCCTCTTTTGAAGAAGGCAAGAAGAACCAAGTTAACCCAGCTTTTGCCAAATTGAAGGTCTTGCTTGATGGGCAAGATAATGATAAGGACAATAAAAATAAATAATAAATGTAATTGAAAAATATGGTGGACAATCAAAGAAAATTTTTACTTTGATTGTTTTTTAATCTTGTGTTAGAAGCAATTTTAAAGTATCCTTTAATTATAAAAACATTTTTTAATTAATTTATTAGTATTAGAAAACCAAATTGATCTACGAGGAAATGAATTAACATGGCAAAAATTCTAATTATTGAAGATGAAAAGAACTTATCTCGCTTTGTCGAGCTTGAATTGCAACATGAAAATTACGAGACTGTTGTTGAGAATAATGGTCGTAAGGGATTAGAAGATGCATTGAGTCAAGACTTTGATGCTATCTTGCTTGACCTGATGTTACCTGATTTAAATGGGTTGGAAATTGCACGTCGTGTTCGTCAAGTTAAGACTACGCCAATTATCATGATGACTGCACGTGATTCAGTGATCGACCGTGTTTCTGGTTTGGATCATGGCGCTGACGATTATATTGTTAAGCCTTTTGCAATTGAAGAACTTTTAGCTCGTCTTCGCGCAGTGTTACGTCGCGTTAAAATCGAAAAGGACGCATCAAAGGTTACTGTTGCTAAGCAAAAGATTGTAAAATTTAAGGATTTGACAATTGAAACTGCTAACCGAATTGTGCACCGTGGTGATGGCAAGGCAATCGATTTAACTAAACGCGAATACAACTTATTAATGACCTTGATTGAAAATAAGAACAACGTAGTTAGTCGTGATCAATTATTGAACAAGATCTGGGGTCCAGAATCTAATATCGAAACTAACGTAGTTGAAGTTTATGTACGTTATTTACGTAATAAGATTGACGCTCCAGGTCAACCATCTTACATTAAGACGGTTCGTGGTACCGGTTATATGGTAAGAGATGAAGATGATGATCAAGAATAAAGACGAGGAAAAAGAGGCCAAGCACTCATCCCTAATTGTGCGATGGGTTAGTATCGTTGCATTAACGATTACGGTCTCTTTTGTCATATTTTCAGTTGTTGCCTATCAAATTGTTAGTCATCAATCGATGGAACAGCAACAAGAGGCATCTAATAATGTAGTTACCACGATGGACCGGACATTAAGTTCTATTCAAGATGAGCTAGAGATCTCAAATGTAATTCCTGCTCTGTCACCGTCTACCAGGCGTATTTTGAGGGGCGGTCCTGCTATTAGCAAAAAAGATACAGAGAATAGAGCATTTAGTGATAGCCTGATTTCATCGATTTCGAATCCAGATATTAATGTAGCAGTTTACAACAAACATGATGAAATTGTTTTTACTAATGGTAATTCTGCACCTAAGCTAAAAGAATTTGCCGGCAACCAACTTGAAGAAGTAGTAAACCGAAAAAAAGGCAAAATGCTTTTAACCTACCAGAAAATCTATTCTGAGGTAAATGGCAAATTAACTGGCTATGTAGTGGTTTCTAATAGTATGACTTATTACAATAGCTTGATGAGTAATTTGCTTCATTGGATGGTAATTATTTCACTGATTGCAATAATTATCTTCATTGCAATTTCTTATATTTTGGTTGTTAATGTAGTTCGGCCAATTAAGACGATGTCTAAGGTGGCTAAGGAAGTTAATGCTGATCCTAATAGTGAGGCTAGAATTAAGGAACTACATCGAGATGATGAGTTAGAAGAATTAGCTACTTCGATTAATCAAATGCTAGACCGGATGCAAGGTTACATTGAGCAACAAAAGCAATTTGTTGGTGATGTCTCACATGAATTAAGGACACCAGTGGCAGTAATTGAAGGGCATTTGAACCTGCTTGAAAGATGGGGCAAGGATGATCCGCAGATTTTGGATGAATCAATTAAGGCTTCGTTGCAAGAAGCTGATCGGATGAAACATTTAATTCAGGAAATGCTTGATTTAACTCGAGCCGAGCAAATCGATGTTCAATATCCGTATGAAGTAAGTGATGTTAATGAAATCATCCGCAGAGTGGTCGCTGATATGGCAATGGTTCATCCTGACTTCAAGATTCAGCTGGATGAGGATGATTTACCTGATGATACAGAGATTCAAATGTATCACGGTCATTTGGAACAGTTGCTAGTAATTTTGATCGATAATGGGATTAAATATTCGACTGATCGCAAGCAGATTAATGTTTCAGCTGGTGTAACTAAGAAGAATGTTAATATTATTGTGCAAGACTTTGGTGAGGGGATTTCTGAAGAAGATCAAAAGAAAATCTTCAATCGCTTCTATCGTGTGGATAAGGCTAGAACCCGTGAAAAAGGTGGCAATGGTTTAGGTCTATCGATTGCACAAAAATTAGTTGCTAGTTATAACGGAACAATTAGTGTTGAATCTGTTGAGGGGCAGGGCAGCCAGTTTAAATTGAAGTTCCCTCGGTTGACTAAGAAAAAAGGTAAGCGTCAAATAAAATAGTGTACTTAAAAACCGTCCCAGTTACTGTTATACTG